>ENA-UZXB01001872-UZXB01001872.1-metagenome-genome-assembly--contig:-Day-2-1m-contig-1872_pt1 | contig 19345 bp, 20 predicted proteins | sample MGYA00260339_ERZ794899 | MGnify/ENA metagenome assembly ERZ794899 | reverse complement strand
GATCCAAAGACACATTATGAGCGATTACAATCGTTGGACGTAGCCTTTAGCATACTCGTACATTTGTTTTTTTATATGTTTGTATATTTACTTTTCGTCTTCTTGTTCGATATGCCTTATCGCCCAATAGCAATGTTGTTTATTTTATCAATAACAATGATTATAGGATACTATTCTCGATTGTCCCGTTCGAAGAGTATATATACCATATTAAAAAACATGGGATATACAGATAAAGAATCACATAATAAGACGATGTCAAGCATTCGTAATGGTTATTTTAATTGGTATTTCTTAGGTTAATATTAATTGAACGTAACTACGATTTCGACACTCTCTTTTTTTATGCACTTACAAGCGGATACAGACAACTCTTCGCGTTTTTTGCGTGTTTTTGAATTGTCATTTGTACGAGTTTCGTTGTCAATGGGCGAACGTCTTTTTGATGTACTATTTCGATTATTCATGTCATTCTCAATTTCGGTATAATTTTCTTCAATATATTTTACAATGTTATTTTGTAAGGCCCATTTGAAAAAATTAAGCTGACCGATAGTAGTTTCCATATAACGTTCCTCGTCGTAAGGTATAGAAATTCTTTCCCACCGACAAAATGGGTCAAATCTTTTCTTAGAATATGCTTTCAATTTAAGTTTATAGTCATTATAAACTTTGAATCGGTTTTTGGCATTCGATGTTGCGTTGGTCGTTTCATATACGGTAAAATATTTTTTAGCATAATTTGTAACAAACCAATCGACAATTCGTAGTGATATTTTGGATTCACCATTAATAATATTTGTCATACATTTAAGTTTTGAACTGTCTTTGTAATAATCCATTAGATGGTTCAATAAAAGTTGGTTTTGTGTACTTGCGTTCTTTGTAGTATATGACATTCTTATTCGTTTATAAAGGGGAATTTTTATATTTATTCCATTAAAAATATATTATTTTTTCGTATAATATATTTTTCCACGTTATTTAAGTATGTAAAACGTCACCTCTACATAGAGAGCATGTGTTAGCGTTTTCGCGGTTTTGTCTGGCATTATTTGTGAAACAAGAAATACATACTTTATGACCGCATTTTGGAACAATATAATTAGTAGAACCAAACTCGGTGTAGCATACAGGACATTCATTATCGCTGACAATGTTTTTATTTGAAAGGATATTTTGTAGTTTATCACATTTTTTGATAGTCTCTTCTATTTCCGATAGATTAGATGGCATTATGTCAAAACATAGTGGCATTTTTTCATCTGGCTTAGAATAATGTCTGTAGAAAGTCGAACCGTCCATGTTTTTTTTTTGTAGATAATGTGGTTTTTCATTGTATTTCAAGTAGTTATGTACTTCGTACTCGTCGCGCATCTTGCTAATAAATTGGTCCATATTGAATAAATTATTGCCAATATAGAATGTTAGTATATTATGTCAATTTTATAATAGAAATAATATAAAAATAGCCTGTTGTATAATACATAATAATGTCATTTATACACTTCCCTAGTGAATTTGTTTATTTCGATAAAGTATGCTCTCATTCTGAAATAAAACAAAAATGTATGCCAAAAATAACAGAATTAAGGAAAGAAAGAAAAAATAATCCATTTGTAGCATCTAACCTGAATACTAGCTTTCATTACGACAAAAAAATAATTTCGGAAAATGATTTTTTGAATGACAACTTAATACTGCAGAATGTAGTATGGAAACCTGTTGAAAAAATGATAAAAAAATATAATGAAATGAGGATATATCCAATTAATATTGGGGGGTCGATTATAAAATCTTGCTGGTGGAACTATTATGAGAAAGATAATTTTCAAGAGTCTCATAATCATATAGGTCCTTCTATACAAGTGGACGGACATACACTTCATGCGTCGCTTTCAGTTATTTATATAATACACGATGAAAGCAACAAAAGCAATATTATATTCAAAAAAAACGGGCCGTTGTCGTTAAAACCAATTGAATATAATCATGTTCTTGATACATCTACAACAAATATACGCGAAGGAACAGTATTAATTTTCCCTTCAAATCTAGAACACTTGGTTAAACCTTGTTTGAAATCAGGTAGAGTAACAATAGCTTTTAATCTTTATTCAGAGTATAAAAATATTTATTAATTAAAACATAGTATTTCTTGTAGCTAATTCTTGAGCGATCATTCCAATGGACGCAATCATCGCAAGCCGGCCGTTATTCAATTCTTTGTCCATAAGACTACCATACTCATCAATCGTCCTATCATTAATAAGGTTGAATCCAATGTCACCTGGTTGGTAATTTTCCAAAAGTGTAAACGGATCTGTTGTAGGATTTTTCCATCCTCTTAACATAGTATTGAATTCATACATAAACATGGTTCCAACTGTGATAAGTTTCGCGGAAGTTGGCAGATGGTCGAACTGATGAATGCCTTGTTCGTGTGTAACGAATTCAATGAGTGGGATCGTCGTTGCTGAAACCATGCCGATACGTCCGTGTTTTAGTTCGGCCTCACGGAAGAAGGCCACCCTTGATTCATCTTTTGAAAAGCCAAGGGGATCAAAATTTTCCAAGGGAGGTGTAGACCCCCTGATAATAATTGGTAAACTAGGGATAGCATTGCTACAAAAAGCGTTTGACAACAACGGCAGAATAAGAAAAAAGAGGGCTCTCATAATATAATAATAGCAAATATATTATTTATATCCATTTTACTAAATCATTAGCATGAATGGTGTCGTCATTGCCACGTCAGTATCGACTCTGACGTGGCAATATGTAAAGCGCATTATAAAATTGATATTCGATACTAGATGTATTGCATAAACGAATGATTCGTGGTCTAACAAGAACAACAATGAGTGTAATTATTAACAATGCGAATGTGGAGAACGTTCAACATCGCAATGAATACAAGATCTTTCATATGTTGAAAGATATGCCTTATTTTCGTAATTATGCGGCTGTATCTGGAAACGTTCACAATGTATCCAAACATGAAGATGCGGTGAAAGACATATTTATTAAGAATGAGTTAATTGAATGGATTCCACATAAAAAAATGTCAAAAAAAAAAGTAGAAGAGACGTTGAATTCAAACGCAAATTCTATAGACATTCCCCCTTATTGTTTTGTGTGTCAACCATGTGGTACGCACGGCAATCCTGATTTTGTGGTCCGATTCGATAAGAACATATTTGGATTTGAATGTAAATCAACAACCGATTCAAGCTTTTGTCCGATGTATAATAGTGGAGGAATTAAACCAAATTATATTTACATATTTTCGAATGAAAGAATGAACCAAACCACATTGTATAAAGGTAGCGACATTATAACGAATCGACAAACTGAGTTGATTACAGAACTCATCCAAAAACAAAAACAAATAGAGGAAGAATATAACAAATTATTGAATGAGAATGATATGAACCATCGAGGTGTGGCTTATTATACGCGACCCATGATAATTCAATCAGGGGATGCGACAAAGACAAACTATTTCACACATGCCAATAAAGAAACGTGTGAAAAAAATGTATTAGATTATTTGTTGTCATAAAATAAATAGTATTATCACTTGTAAATCGGTATCACTTGTTTTAATTCAGTTGTATTAATGGCGTTATTGCCAAAATAAAGATCTATAAATTCGCTTGTTTTGTCATTTGTAAAGGATTTAATTATTTCCTTATATTTTTTTATCAGTGTCCTTTTTGCGACCTGTCCGGTTGGTCTGATACAAATTAAATGGTTTTCCAATAAATAGGGCATTTTTTGGTCGATAATACAATAAGAGAAAGTATATTTACCTTTGCCATATCCTCTATTCAATACGAGTGTTGGTTCAATGATTCCATCTTTTTTAATATAATTTTTTTTCAAAGGGTCTTTGTAAGTTGTCAGTGCTAGCTTATTGTCTTTAATGTCTCCACTATAAATAAGACGGGTATTTGTTTTATCATTAGATAAAATGTCTTTGTGTTGATTCCATACGACTGTCCCTACGCTTACATTGAACCCCATTTTGGATAACGTTGTTGATCCGTCGTACAATTCTTTTATTTTGCGAGTATTTTCAATAGAATTGAAGAATACTTCAGATGAACGGTTTACTGTAAACTGGTCGTTGTGTCCGTTATCAGGAGGGTTGTTTTGAATAATAAAGATAATTGTATCTTGTGCGGTATTCATAAATAAGTTCTTGTCATTGTGTATGACGTCAATGATCTTAAAGTTATTATAAATGTGATGTCTGATGGCGGAATAATAAAGGCAATTTACAAAATTCGTTGGCAATACAAACGCAATCAATCCATCTTTTTTGAGAAATTGTAAAGAATGGATAATGAAAAGTGTGAAAATGTTCGGTCTCCCGTCAATGAATTCATGGAATCTTTCATCAACTTGGTTTTTTTTCATTACAAAATATGGAGGATTGCCAACAATCAAATCGTACTTTTTATCTTGAGGGTTCCATTCTAGATAATTTTGGTTAAGCGTTTCAATTCTATTGTGTTGAAGAGTTTTGTCTTTGATGCTAGCGTAAATATCTTGATTTAGTTCTATTCCCGTAATATTCGCATTTGTAAATTCGGTGTCTATTGTTTCTATAAATTCACATGAACCACATGATGGTTCGAGGATGTCTTTTATTTCTGTCCCTTCTTCCTTGACGCGGTTTAATGTACGCGTTACAATTGTTTGTGGAGTGAAATAAATGCCCTCTTTCTTTTTTGTAGCATTGTCAATGCTTTTGGTAAGATTTTTTGAAAGGTTTGAAAATTCCATATTTGAGCTCATATTATGCTACTTATACTATATAATAATATTTATGTTCTTTATTCAATTTTTAGTAAGAAGGTCTTTATAATTTATTAAGACACCATGAGAGTAACCACCCGCATTTTTTCGAGTTATATTGAGTTGGCTGTCATCAGATTCAACTGTTTTCACATAATCTTGTTTGAAATTGGATAACAAATGCTTATAAATACTTGGTATAGCATCAACGTCTCTTATATCAATCGCATTGCTATTTTTCATATATATCAGCTTTGTTCCCCACTCTTCTAATCCATCGAATATATGCGTTACATATACAATACAGCAATTTCGACGAGTTGTCTCAAGTTTCAAATAATTCATAAATCTGTCCTTTACCAAAAGATCCAGATTGACAGTAATTTCGTCTAATAAACAGACCTTAAATGGTTTTATTAAATTGAGATATAACTGTACTCTTTTACGTTGCCCTTCGCTTACCGCATTTAATCGCCATTCTGGATTTATGTCTAATAGCTCTAACAATTCATTATTTCTTTCAGGATATTTGAGTTTCAAAGCTTTCATCATGTCTTTCACTTGAAGACTCGACTGAAGGGGGACGTTATATCCACTATATGCGACTGTTTGAGTCCCCCAGTTGTTATCAATATATGCGATGTCATTGTTCAGCGTTGTATCTCGAAAGGGGTCTTTGCCTAGCACTTTTACTTTGTCATATTCACATAGACATTTTCCACTAATAATTTTCATTAATGTTGATTTTCCACAACCATTGAGCCCTGCTAGTATATAACAATGATTACTATATAGATCTAACGACAAATCAGTAAATATTGGTTTGTTATCATAGTCGAATCGCAAATTCTTTATCTCAATATATTTATCAGACATTGGTAAGTACATTGAGATATATTTATATTGTTGACTTATTAGAACATATTTAAAAACTAACAGATCTTATATAATAATGCCATCCGAAGACCCCTTGATAATACAAATAAATGAATTGAAAGAAGAAAATAAACGATTGAAGAAAGAAATGGAAGAATTAAAAGCCCATTTAAAAAGGTACACAGCACCACCAAGTAGTAAAAAATATTACCAGGAACATAAAGAAGAACATAAACAAAAGGTAAGTGAATATCAAAAACGTACGAATTATCACGGTAATCTATCGACTGAAAAAAAGAAACAATATGCGAGAACTGCTTATTTGAATGCGAAAGAGAAAAAACGATTGCTATTAGAAAGAGTTGAAATAGAAACTTCCGAAGTTTAGTAATTTATATAATTATTATGTTATAATTATATAGAAATATTTTATCGGTGTATATTAAGAGATGAATAAATGTATTGGAAAAGATAGAAACGATAATGCCTGTCGCAATAAAGCTATTCAAGATACGAAATGCTGCAAATTTCATCAATATATGAAGGATTATACAGAAGAAATGCTTAACGGATTAACCAAGTGTTCGGGATGTAAAAAACAATATTACTTGATAGATGGTGTGAAAACATGTGACAACTGTAAGCAACGCTGTAAATCAAGTAAAGAAAAACAAAAAGAAACAAAAGTATTATGTAAAGCGGACAATTGTACGTTCAAGAAAAGTGACGAAAATGATTATTGTATGAAGCATCAAATCAATCTATTTATTGATGAAACGCACGCTTTGGGAAAGAAGATGTGTAAAAACTATGTGCGTGGCTGTAAAACACAATTGGATAATGATTATTCAAAATCGTCTTGTGAAACGTGCTTGGAAAAGGAACGTGAGAGAGATAGAAAACGTCGCGGAGGTGGTAATGTGTCAACAGAGTTGAATGATACACACCAATTTTGCGGTTCTTGTTGTAAAACTCGGTCAAAAGATATGTTTGAAGGAGAGAAAGGTTCTACGAAGACATGTTCAATGTGTCGTGAACGTAATAAACTTCAAGATGAAAAACGCGATAAGGAACATCGTAACGCAGTTGCTCGTATCGCAGAACAAAAACCAGAACGCAAAGAAAATAAACAAGAATGGAAAGAAAATAATTACGAAAAGGTGGTGTTAACTACTATGAATTATCGGCAAAGACAGATAGAAAATGATATGGATGGCTATTTGAAGAAAAATGCGGAAAATGCGAAGCAATGGCGGGAGAATAATCCCGAGAAAGTAGTAGACAATAACGAAAACAAGAAAAATAATATGAAAATTCATAAATCAAATTACAAACGAACTGCGGAATATAAAAATTTGGTATTTGAGTTGGATGATGCTGTGTTTGAACAATTAACAAAAGATAATTGTTATTATTGTGGTATCAAAGAAGAAAATCGATTAAATGGTATTGACCGTAAAGATTCTAATATTGGTTATACATTAGATAATTGCGTAAGTTGTTGCACTATGTGTAATTTTATGAAAGGGAGTTTGGAACTAGAACCATTTTTTAAAAGAATCGAACATATATTAACTCACAATGGAAAAATTCAAGGTAATTATTATTATGATGTTTTTTCAGATCATAAAAGTTTAAATTATACTACTTATCAGAAGCGCGCGATTAGAAAACAACTGGATTTCTTATTAACAAAACCAGATTTTGATATAATAATACATAATGATTGTTATATATGTGGTAAGAAAACAATAGATGGACATATTAACGGTGTAGACCGAATTAATAATAATGAAGGATATACTTTAAACAATGTAAAAAGTTGCTGTGGCGAGTGTAATTTTATGAAAAAAAATTATGAATTGGATAAATTTATGGATAAGTTATGCAGAATATATAATAAACAAAACTTAGAAAAAATCAATCATGATAAGAAAGAACAAAACCGCAAAAATCAACAAAACTATAGAGAAAGACAGATAGAAAAGATTGGGATTGATGCGTTAAGAAAGAAAAAGACGGAACAAAAACGAAAAGAAAGAAGTGGTGTCGACAACACTATTGTAAGAAATAAAAATAAAAAAACACCCGAAGAATTAAGAGAACTAAGACGATTAAAAAAACAAAGACAGCGACAAGCGTTGCGTGAAAAATACGGAGATGAAGAGTTTAAACAAAAAAGAGCAAAGGAGTTGGCAGAATATCGTGCGAAAACAAAACAAGATAAGATGGATGTTAATTAATGTTATAAAAAATAATTAATTTCTATGATTTTAATTATTTTTCAAAAATTTTTAAATTAAATAATGATGATATTTATTAGTAGATGTTGGTCCCCCTAATTGTGTCGCTAACTAATTACTGTACGCTATTCCAGCCATGCCGGACATCACGCGAAGCACATTGTAGTTAACAGCGTACACTCTGACCTTGGCGGTCTTGGTGCCAGACACGGTGTTGGAGGAAAGGACAAGCTGGAGGACAGCGTTGTCAATGCGGGAGAAGTTGCAGCTGCCAGAAGGCTGGTGCTCCTCGGGGCGAAGGGCGAAGGAGTACACGTTGATACCGGCATCGGGGGCACGGGTGTGGTGCTGGTAAGGCTGGACCATGTCGAAGTAAGAACCCTCACGCTCAGAGAAGCGGTCCTGGCCGTTAAGCTGAAGCTTGGCAGTCACGACAGGGTTCTCACCCCAGCAGTGCATGTCAAGGGCGGTCTCGGCAAGCACGAAGGTGCCGGCATCAGAAAGACCACCCTGGGCGTCCTGAAGCACACCACCGTCAATGACAGCAGTAGCATAGTCCAGGTCGTCACCGAATGCCTTCACAGAGTTGGGAAGAGCATCGACAGCATCAGTGTAGTTGAAAGGCTGGGCGCCAAGGGTCTTGTAAAGGGCGTTATCACCACCCTCTAAAGAGGCACAGTAGTCAACGTTAGCATCGGGCTGGACCACCCACACAAGCTCCTTACAGGGGTGGTTGAAGTTCAGCTTGATCTTGTTGGAGGAAGAACCCACAGACTCGTCGCCAGTGAATTGGACCTGCTCGATGAGGTACTCGTGGGGGTTCTGGGCCATCTTGCGGCGCTCATCGGTATCAAGGAAGATGTAGTCCACGTACAGAGAAGCGGCAACAAGAGACTGCTGGTAAGCAGTGGTCGCCTGGACGTTTCCGCTGCCAGCCAAGTCGTTCACGGCCCAGAGGCACTCACCAATGGGGCGGAAATCGATGTTAAGCTTGACCTCGTGGTACTGAAGGGCAATCAGAGGAAGGGCAAGTCCGGGGTTACGGCAATACCAGAACTGAAGGGGCACGTAAAGGGTGGTCTCGGGAAGAGCCTTGCGGGGGGCACACACCTGGGAAGGGGCACCGGCACCGGCACAAGGTCCAGACACAGCGGCAAAATCAGGGTCAGTCACGTAGGTGAGCTGGGTGGTGTTGCCGATCATCTTGTAGTAACCAGCCTGCTGCTCCTTAGAGAGGGTAAGCTGATTCCAGATGTGCATCCAGTCGCCGTACTGGCGGTCGATGCGCTGACCTCCAACCTCAATCTCCACCTGGGCGATGAGCTGCTCGCCAATGAAGTCCAACCAACGGGCATGAGGGGCATTGATCTCAGGAAGAGTCACCTGAAGGTAGGTGCGGTAAGCAAGATCACCATTACGGGAGATAGTGCAGGTCACGCGACGTCCGAAGTCAGCCTGTCCGGAGAAGGTCTGCTCGATGGACTCCATTGCGAAGTTAGTGTGGCGTCTGTAAGACACCTTCCAGAAAGTGATTTCAGGGGTTCCAGTAAGGAACACGTCTTGGGCGCCATAAGCGACGAGTTGCATAAGTCCTCCAGCCATTTTGGATTATATAGTATTAGTATAGAAAAAAATCTGAGAAAAATACACAAAAAAATTCCTAAACATTCTAATCCTTTCAACTACCAAAAAAAGACACGATAATCCCTGTTATGTTTACGTGTCATACAAATAAATTAATAATTATATACAAACCTTATCTTTTACAGTCACAAATTGTTGCCTTTTTATTTTTGTAATTGGTATTTGTAAATTACAAAAATAGACGATTGAATGATTCATTTTGGCAAAATATCCCCAACGGCATTCGTCAATACAAATTTTTCTAAATAATCTGTTTGGAATACTTCTCTTTTATTTTCATGCCTTTTAGTAAAAATATAAGAGTCCTTCGATTTCTTGACAGACCATCCATTGTCTAAAGCATTCGATATAAATAATAACTTTTGTATTGTCTTTGATGTGAGAGTGGCCTTTTCTATATCTAGTTGGTTTTCTGTCATTGCCATATACAAATTTAATATACTTATTTTTGTTTTTGCTTACGAGTTTTTCTCTTCTGTTTTGTACCTTTTTTTCGTTTAGTTACTTTCTTTTTCGTTTTTCTTAGTTTTCCTTGTCCTCTTATTGGTATCATTCGGTTCAACGATGTTCTTCTAGGAATAGATTTAAAAGTAGTTTGGAATAATTTATCAAATCCTTCTTTTATTGCGCGTTTTTCATTAAGTTCGGTTTCTTCTTTTACAACATCTTTCAACCCCAACAATGTTGTAGCTACTTCTAATTCTTCTTCCGTTGGTTCAACAACTGCCTTTTCGCTTTCTTTTATTCCAACCAAAATGTTCGCCGCACTTATTATGTCATCTAAATAAACTTGTTGTTCTTGTGTCATTAGCTCTTTTTCTTCTTCTAATTCATCTTTTTCTTCTTCGTATAATTTCATTAATTCTTCTATTGCCATCTCTTTCTCATCCTCACTAGCATTATTTACATCATCAATCATATTCAATATTTTTTGTAGCGCGGTAACTTCATATTGATTAATAGTGTCTTCAACTGATTCGTTTTGTATTTCATCCTGTACTCCATATTTGGTTATGAATTCAAGTCGATATGACAAAATATTATTGTGAGACAACTCTTCATTGTCGATAGTAATATTTGAATCTATGATAAGTCGAATGTAGTCTTTGATAAAACTAATAATTTCACGATTTATGTCATTTTCGTTCAAAAACAGTTCTATATTATTTTCTTTTTCCTGTATACCTTGCTTCAAACCACCAATGCTATTTTGTATTAATTTGCTTTGATTTCTAGAAGCCGTTCCCAAATTCGCTACATTTATCATATTTGATAATACTAGACTCAATATTGCATAATCCATACTCATTTTGCTTATATTGTCACTCTTACGTTCATCAATATTTTTATTCGTTAAATACATAAACATATCTTGATAAATCATCCGTTCTGTGTATACATTTGTATTTTGTAAAGGATTATTAATTTTATTCATCAATGTTTCAGGAATAAGACCAGGTAACATTTTGTTGTCTTTTACTTCAATGTTATCATCATTAAACATAGTTTTTAATAAGAAATTTGTATCGATGTTTGTAGTCGCATTACTTACGATCAAATTGACAAGAAATCCTCCTATTTCAGAATAAGAAAGAATGCGTGTTTGTAACATATCTAAGGGAGGTAAGGTTTGTTCGACACCTTGTGCTTTATACAGTGTATTTTGATCTACAGATTTCAATATGTTTGACAAAATACCAAGATAAAATAACCCTTTTGACTTGTTTAATGACTGTGATAGATAATTTACTATGGGGTTTATTTGATTGTCACCTATACTAACAGTACGTTCCTTTATCCATGTATTTTTATTTATTTTATTTATCTTGTACTTCAATGTCTGACAATAAGAACGTTCTCCTTTGTATATATCATTTAATATATGTTTTGTATTATTATAATGAAAAGCGAATGCTTCATCTTTCCCTTTCCGGTTTGTTGTTAAAAATGATGTATCTGATTTTACTTGGTTACAACATCTATGAGCCCATGCGTATTCTAATTGATGTTCTGGAGAAATATTTCGTTTGTCTATAGATGCTTTATATAAGTCCAATAACAGAGAACCTTGGTATACCGGAAGTATATGTTCGCATTCAGGTGGGAAAGATGTTACATCGTCTTCGGTTAATTTCAGACCACATATATAGCATAATGTATTGTTATTCCATTTTCCGATCACATTGCTACACTGGGTCGTTGGATTGCTCGGTTCCCACCAATCACGAGCAGTAGTAAAATTCATATCAGGATACTCATATTGAATTTTGTATATCTTAGTAAAAGCTTGTCTTGCCTCTAAAGATATTAAATCATCCAATGAAAAAATTTTTTTTGTATATAATTCGCGTGTTACTCTCGGTAATTTGCTACTATTTATAATTTCATTGTCACTTAAAACCTTTCTTTTTTTTGACATTTATATATATATATATACATCAAATAAAATCCTATTCTTACAAATTAACATAAAAACACTTTTCTATTTTAATTAAAAACGATAAATGTCTTCGAAGAATCTTGCTCCATCTATTCATACCATTGATGAAAAACATAGTGACTTTCTTGACGAATTTAAAAAGGACGAAACCGAATTATTGCCACAATTGGAAAAAGAGAAAGATGAATTGAAGGAATATATTCGATCATTGAAAGACAATCAAGTAGAAGAATATATGGAGACTCGTGATAAAATACACCTTTTAAGAGACAAAATTAAGAATATCAAGACCAGTCGTAAGAAATACTTTTTGGATAATTCGAAATACATTTTTGACTATTTTGAACAGAAGAAATCCATTTCTACACGGGAACAGACAAATCAACATTCAAGGGCCATTCATAATTTTTTCAAAATAAAATCAACCTCAGAAGAATCGTCAAATATTCAAAGCAATAAATACTCACAATCTAAACAATATTATCAAAGTTATTGGAGAAATGTCAATAGTGAAGCGACAATTAACCAAGACATTACAATTGAATCGGATTTATGTGAATCTTGTATGGAAGGTGAAATGATACCTCAAGATGAAGAGGGCATTCTTATATGCAACAACCCCGATTGTGCCAAATTTATCACATATATAGTAGACAGCTCTAAACCCAACAATAAGGACCCTCCAAATGAAGTGTCTTATACAGCATATATCCGCCTTAATCACTTCAAAGAAATTTTATCACAATTTCAAGCAAAGGAAACCACGCAAATACCCGAAGAAGTCATTGACGCAATTAAAGCGCGCATTAAAAAAGAGCGAATCCATGATATTTCTACCATTAATTATAATAAAATGCGTGATATATTAAGAAAGCTTGGCCTCAATAAGTATTTCGAACATATTCAATACATAAATTCACTGTTTGGTATAAAACCCCCAGTCATGAATGAAGAATTACATGAAACATTATGTGTCTTGTTTATCGAAATTCAAAAACCATGGGCCGTTCACTGTCCTGCCAACAGAACTAACTTTTTTAACTACACATATACATTGTATCAATTGTGTCATTTATTGGACCAGACCCAATATTTGCCATATATTCCTATGATGAAGGACCGTGAAAAACAATTGGAACAGGATATGATATGGAAAAAAGTTTGTAAAGACCTAGATTGGGAATTCTTCCCTACTGTATAATTCATTTGAAACATACATAAAAATTATTATGTATGTTTAGTAAAGATGCTGGACGTGTCTAAATGGGAGAGTATGAATATTAGTTATAATGATACAGCTCAATATAGGGGCATATTGAGGAAATTATTTTCAATGAACCAAGATAATTATCCCGCGGTCAGTCTGGATAATGACATTGATATTGAATCGAAGGATGAGTTAGAATATGATGAATCCGCTGCCAACGAACATATGGATATGATTTATAATCACACGAAAAAACATTCCCTGTTTCATAAAATTTATATCAAAGGTGCTTCGTTTATGCTTTCAGACGACGCAAATATCGGTCTAGCTATCATGTTCAGTTACGATTATCTCGATATTTTTATCCCGTGTTACATTGATTTTTGTAAAGATCCTAACAATTTCGATGAAAATAACTCTAGTTATAAGGTTTTATACAATAAACTATATCAATAAATTTTTGTATAAATATCTTATTAGTATATAATATACGATGGCTTCTACTAGAAATAAAAATAGCGCTGGCAATTATAAAATGGAGAATAATGCTTATCAAAATAGACTGGGTTTTATGACTTTTGAAAATTCTGTCAAACCAATTGAAACGCTCCATGCGGGCGATGGTTTATTGTCTGGACGTATGACGGCTGATACTTTAACCAAAAACGCATGCGATGTCGAATCGCAATTATTCGGCATTGGTGTAACCAATTTAGTAAATCCTCATACAGAGGTCAAACCTCAATATATCTCCCATAAGTCTCTTAATGTTATGGATAAAACTACTCTTATTATACCTGAACCTCTTGTCGTTCGTAAAGACCAACGTCCATCATTTTAAGGATTTACTCGCATTGTATTTCGCAAATGACGATTTTTGTATTTTTTGAAAGTGACATTTTGCGAAGATTTATGTTTCGGTTTATTTAACAATTCATCTATTGTAACCGTTAAGGTATCTTCTTTCGTTATTTCATGTTCTTCATTAGAAGGACATGTAGTATCTGGTATTTTTTCTCTATTCTTATCAATTTCTTCGCATTTATCATCATTTAATACATCTTTTATTCTAGAAATAATATTCGCATTTACTGGCTCATTATTTTTTTCTGGCAATTTATCACATTTATCAAACTCTATTTTAATATAATCATTCAGGGTTTCTATCTTCTCATTTTCTGTCAATAAAATTGGTATCTTGACAATAGCATATATATAATTGTTTGTTTCCATTTACTTACTATTTTTCATAAGAATATGTTTAATTTATTTTTATGAAAGTCATTTTATTTCTCCACCTTTCGCATCTAAGACTATTATTTTGGGCTTATCATCTTTGCTTGAGTATAAATAATACTTGCCTCCCTCCTCTTTACAATAATTATTTTCGTCCCAACTATTGCATTTTATAGCAACTACTTTGTAATCACCGTACACAGTAGTAATTTTATTATTTATGCTGTCTGGAACATTATAATATTCTAGGTCAGGTTCAATCAAACCTTCAAATATATTTGCCATGAATTTTGGCATTTCGATAGTTGGTATGTTTTTATACATTTCTTTCATAGAATCTTTCATTGTAGAAATGCCACTTAAGCCAGATTGTTTTGTTCGTTCCAATGTTTCTAGCATTTGTGAAAGTTGTTGCTTGTCCTGTTTTAATGGTTGATTATCGTCAGTTGTTTGTTTTGATGCTAGAAGAGCAGCCAACGCAGCATTTACTATTTGTTGTTGGGAGGCTTTATCGTCTATTTGAATGCCTTCTTCAGTTGTTTGTTTTGATGCCAGAAGAGCGGTTAACGCTGCGTTGACTATTTGCTGTTGGTTAGTTTTATCATCTATCGAAATTCCCTCATTAATTGTTTGTTTTGATGCCATAAGAGCTGCTAACGCAGCATTGACTATTTGATGTTGTTGTTCCCTTGAATTTCCAGTTGAAAGTAGTTCATTCTCCCCTACTATAGCATCAAAATTTAAACTATTTGCTCTTATCATAGGTTGTTTCGTTTCCTCTTCCTTTTCTCCATCCCCATTTGTGTCACGGAATATAATCCCTTCTTTATCCTCTCCCACAGTATTTTCTATAGATAGAGAGGATGCTGCTTCTTCTGATGTTTCTCCTGCTTCTTCTGATGTTTCTCCTGCTTCTTCTGATGTTTCTCCTGCTTCTTCTGATGTTTCTCCTGCTTCTTCTGATGTTTCTCCTGCTTCTTCTGATGTTTCTCCCGCTTCTTCTGGTTCAGCTATATAATTCTCACACGCATTGGTTAAATCTTGAAATTTTTTAGTTGCTGCTTCTTCGCAAGTAGAATTTTTATCAGGATGAAGTTTAAATTTTTCACGTTTCAATGGGGTTCTTGTCTCTAGGTTACATTGTGTCTTTGGATTAATTTCATATGACTCGGCGATACATTTTTCCTTTGTGTCTGCTGGTGGTGATGGTGGTGATGTATCAATAATCGGATTTGTTGTGTTATTTGTGTCATTTGAAGGTACTTGAGGCAATGGAGGTTCTAATTTTTGAACGACATCTTTATAAAGCATATCTGTTAGTTGTTTCATAAAATCGTTGTCTTGATTCATTTTACTTAAAGTTATATTATCTATAGAAACAAATTTCTATCAAAATTATTTGTTTCTATCTTTTTCCACGAGTATTTTTTCTTCCTTTTTTATTAGACTTTCCATGGGCCCCTTTTCTAATTTTCTTTCTAGTAGTGCGTTTTTTGTCTTTACGAGTCTTTCTTCCTTCCCCTATCAGTGTTCTTCTCTTTTCAACAGCACGCGCAAGGTCGCTAGCTAATGCTGCCTTCTCCTTTCGTTTTCTAACCTCATCATCCTCAACCACAGGCGTCGTGGGTTTATTATCCTCCTTCCTCTTCTCCGCGGTCACAGCGGCTTCCTCATCTTCCTTGGTCTCCACGACTTCCTCCTCATCTTCCTTGGTCTCCACGACTTCCTCCTCATCTTCCTTGGTCTCCACGACTTCCTCCTCCTCCTCGTCCACATTGCCTATTTTTGGGTTGGCTGCTTCATCATACAATTTATTTACTTCCTGTTTGCTAGTTCCATAAATATCTTCGCTAATAGAATCTAATTTAACTTCTTTTTCAGAACCCCATCTTCCCGGAACATTCCCCGGTTCAGCGCGTGTAATCTTTACAATGTCTGATGTATCATTATTCAACGTAATCGAATATTTTGTTTGTCCTTTATGGTTATCCATTTAATAATATATAATAATGTCACATATTATTTTACAATCACCTAAATTTTTGGCTTGTTGTTTCTTGTACGTTTACCTTTTTTTGTATATATATTTTTTCTCTTTGTTTTTCTAGGTTTTGTTCTTTTTTTCCCTTCGCCAAAGAATTCTCTTCTTTCTATTTCAGGTTGTGTTTCTGATATTACAGATGCGTCATCAGATTCAGTATCTGATTCATCAATAACCGTATTATCCGCATCCATTTCTATATTATTTTGAGTATTAGTAGGTTGTTTTGTAGGGATAGTATTATTTTCTAAGGCAGGATAACCCATATACAAATGGGCTACATGTGAGTTCTGTCCTCCTTGGCAATGTAATCCACCAACAGCAGAATCATATGTCGGATTACGTAGGTTTGTGTAAGACGTAAAACTAGGATATTTCTTATCCATGCCGTAGACTACAAATAACTGTGATTCTTCGTTTTTCAGAAATGCGCTCATATTACAAAATTGGTAATCAGTTATCAAACCGATTGATCTCAAGTTAAAATAGGAAGTGGTTTTGTCTACATTTCTATAAGAATCTGGAGTAGGGCATCCAAACACAATATTGTTTCTATCAAGATATGCGTTTTTTATGATAGAACTAGTCGTAAAGAAATATTGATTTGTATTATACATGATAACTACATTCATTGGGTCTTCTTTTATGTAATCCGCAATTAATACGTCTTGTTCTATACCTTCTATCAAATCAAAATGTTTTGCTGTATGAGTTATATTTATTCCAAAACGAGGTTTCAACGACATATATTTCCTTTCAATTACTTCAATTACATCTCTATCAAGGTTGTCCTTATTCAAATAAGCCATCTCCATCACATTATGACCCTCCATGTCTTTTGACAAAAGGTTTACATCGTTTTTCAGCAATAATTCAATGTATTCTATGCTAGCATATGGTTTTCCAGAATTGATTAATTTCATTAATATATTTTCACCTCGTTCGTCCTGCTGGTTAACGTTGATTTTCGCATCAATCAATGCTGTCATCATTTCCATAACAACCGCATGAACCTCATTGTTCGGTGTATAAAATAGAGCATTTTCATTTTTGTTGTTTGTTATGTTAACATCAGCACCCTTATCGATTAATAACTTCATCGCATCAATGTTGCCTAATTCCGTAGCAAATATAAGTGAGGTGTCGCCCCTGGCATTCTGGATATTCACGTCCGCTCCTTTTTCTAATAAAAAATTTGTAATTTTCATATCATCATTTTCCAGATGAGTGTTCAACAAATTCAATACATTGTCGTTTTTAAAATTCGGCACTAAAGACATCATTAAAGCGGTTTTGCCTTGAGAATCTTGAGCGTTGATGTTTATGCCTTCACTGACTAATTGAGATATTTTACTAAAATCTTTTGTGGTAGCAGCTTTTATAAGCTCTCCCTCTTTTGAAGTATTTCCGGACGTTTCCATTTCTTATTTTATTGGTTATAAAATAACCACATATTTTTATTTTTTTTCACGCTTTGTCTTGTTTTTGCTTTGTTTTTTCTTTTTCATTGAACCTCCTATGCCTCCACTAGGAATACAATCTGAGAAATTTTCAGGTCTTCTTAAGTCATCTTTTGACAAATTCGTCGTCCTTCCTACATAATTTTCTACAGCAAGTTCTAGCAATTCAGGATCTTCATTAAAATTATCCAGTACAATTTTAAAGTCTTTCAATACTTTGTTTGATAGGTTCAAATTAACCCTTCCAATGTTGCATATTATTTTTTCCATAATAAATGCGATTTCTTCTGCGGTAACATCTTCATGTGCGTCAGACAACAAATCTTGAATATATGTATTTGAAGCAAACTCGTTCAACTTGGTTTTTGTTAGAATGCCATTTATTTCTTTATTTATAGTTGTGTTTATTACATTGATTTGCCTTCGACTGGCAGCTTTATTAATGTTTTTGGCTGCGTTATCTATTAAAGATATCGCGAACGTTACATCGTTTTTTAATTTGTCTATAATCGCGAATGCTTCAATGTCGATAGGCTCCATATTTATTGGTTCTATATTCGTGTCCTCTTCTAAATCTTCCGGTTCAGCGTCTCCAAAATCATCCTCTACGTTTTCAATGTGTAGATCAGTGTTTTCAGGAAGATATAATGTAGATTTATCTTGTATTTTGTCTTCACTTAACTCGTTGTCTATTTCTCTTTCTTTATTCAATGATACAGGCATTTCTCCTTCAACTTCATGAAACATATAGTCATCTTCTCTAGATTCAGTTTCTAATTCAGCTTCAGGTGCTGATACTACCTCAGATTCAGCTTCAGTATCAGATTCAGATTCCACTTCAGGTGCTGGTACTACCTCAGATTCAGATTCAACTTCAGTATCAGATTCCACTTCAGGTGCTGGTACTACCTCAGATTCAGATTCCACTTCAGGTGCTGATACTACCTCAGATTCCACTTCAGGTGCCGATACTACCTCAGGTTCAGATTCCACTTCAGGTGCTGATACTACCTCAGGTTCAGATTCCACTTCAGGTGCCGATACTACCTCAGGTTCAGCCTCGGGTGCTGATACTACATCAGATTCCACTTCAGGTGCTAATACTGTCTCAGGATTGTTATTGGGTTCAGGTTCAATTATAAATTCTTTCTTTAATACTAGACCTTTGTTGCAATTATACGCATCCATATCTTGCCCTTGTCCTTGTTTATCTACCAATTGAATATAAATATTTCTATTCAAAAAGAATAATTGAATAATATACTCATGAATGTTTTTGATAGAAACTTTTTGTTCGTTTAACAACCTATTCGTCTCATTTGAAAAATCACGTAGATCATTCAGGTGGGTCATATCATCCACTTTATAATACATTTTGGTTATGTCTGGCAA
>ENA-UZXB01007269-UZXB01007269.1-metagenome-genome-assembly--contig:-Day-2-1m-contig-7269_pt1 | contig 19448 bp, 17 predicted proteins | sample MGYA00260339_ERZ794899 | MGnify/ENA metagenome assembly ERZ794899 | reverse complement strand
TTGTCCGAACAGCCTCACCCCTACCCTCTTCTGCGTAAAATGCCTGCACCCCATAACGGCGAAAGAGGCTAAGCACTGTGCACAAAACCTTTTCATGTTGTACGAATTACCGCCTCTTCCCCAGCCTTTTGGTGTGGCTGATGGTGGCGGCTGTGCCATCAGCCGCCGCAGAAGACTCAGTTGTGGAGGATCAGGAAACTCCAGATTCGCCCGCCAATGAATCAAGCCAACCCCAACGCGATAGCCCTTGGCTGCTGACACCCACCTTCAGTGTAGATCCGAAACTAGGACAAAATATTGGCGCTATTGCCGCCTATCTTCATCGCTTCGACGAGGCATCACCGGTGTCTTTGACGGGTGCAACGCTATCCTATTCAAACACCGACTCTTTTATTGGGGGCGCTTTTACAGATCTTTATTGGGGCGCCGACCATCACCGACTGACCGCAGGCGTGGGTTATGGTGATATCAATAACGAATATGATGACTTTTTGGGCAGCGGTGAAACTGTTGCAACTACGGATGACCTGAAAACACTATTTGTGCGCTACCGATATAGGGTTGTGGGCAATTGGTTTTTCGGCGGCCAGCTAATTCGCACAAACTATGTCATTGGCGTTCCAACGCCAGGAGAAGTCGTCAGCGAACAAGTCGGTTTAATGGGATTCAATGCGACAGGACTAGGCTTTGTGGTGGAAAGGGATGGGCGAAACCATGTGCGTAACCCCACTTCGGGAAGTCACTTAGTTGTCGACGGCACCCGGTATAGCAGCAGTGACGATCAGCCAGATCTCGACATTGGTGACCTACTCGAGGAACTTCTGCCAGAAGATTCACTCGTAGACAGTAATGGCGATTTTGATGTGCTGCGCGGAAATTTTAACCACTACAGTTCTCTTGGGCATTGGTTTACAGGCGACCAGGCCCCGGAAACGGTGCTGGCTGTGCAAGCCTATACACGACTCACCCACGACGCCCCCGTCTCGGGTTACTCATCGGTGATTGTGCCCGGCTACACCCGGGGAAATTATTTAGGGGAGAATTCTGTCGGAGGCCAATTTGATTTACGTATGCCCATCTCTAAACGCTGGGCTGTTGTCGTGTTCGGCGGCATAGGCTGCTTATTTGGTGACGGTATAGGGTCAAACGCCACCTCCCAAAGCTGTAGCGATGAGCTGTATCCCGGCATTGGTGCAGGCGTCAGTTGGCTAGTAAAGCCTGAGTCTGGAGTCGTCATGCGCATGGAAGCTGCAAAAGGATCCGGTGACAACTCGGCGGTCTACCTGAGGTTTGGCCATCCATTCTGATATAACGGGTGGTATGGGCCGAAAATGACGTCATCGGGTCACCCCGTTTGGCACGTATAGCTTATTAACTCACTTTATTGACGTCGGATTAAATACGCCATGTTCCTAACAATACCTACTCGCCTTCGCTGGCTGGTTCTCGCTGGACTTTTCTGTGCTTACCGAACTTGGGCACTAGCTCCTGAGGCTATTCAGGGAGAAACATTGGGGGAGATGATCAACGCTCTGCAAAACCGACACTATGAAGGCAAGAATTACGATGACGCGCTGTCAGCAGCGCATCTGGACGCCTACATAGATACCCTAGATCCACAGAAAATGTTTTTTACGCTTGACGACGTCAACAGCTTTCAGATCTACCGAACAACGCTTGACGATGCGGGGCGAGAGGGAAACCTTGTCCCGGCCTTTACCATCTTTACCCAATATCAAACTCATCTGAAAGCGCGCCTTGAGGCCATATTAGTGGAGCTCCCTGCCACCGTGCCGGAGTTCGACTACAGCGTTTCAGAATACCTGCCGATAGATGGCGATGACGTCGCGTGGGCTGCATCTTCTACTGAGCTTGACGATCGCTGGCGCAAGCGATTAAAAAATCAGGCCCTGAGCCTAAAGCTTGCAGACAAATCTGTAGATGAAATAGCCCCTACACTGACAAAACGTTACCGCAATCAGCTTAACCGACTTGAGCAGTACAACGAGCGTGATGTGTTTGCGATCTACGCTAACGCACTAACTGAGCTGTACGACCCTCACACCTCGTATTTTTCCCCGAGACGCGCCGAAAATTTTGATATCAACATGAGTTTGTCTTTTGATGGAATTGGCGCAGTTCTGCAGGTCGATGATGAATACACCAAAGTCGTTCGATTAGTTCCCGCAGGGCCGGCCGATAAACAAGGTGACCTGTCGCCCTCAGATCTCATCATTGGCGTTGGACAAGGCGTTGAGGGCCCTATTGAAGACGTGGTGGGTTGGCGCTTAGACGAGGTGGTGGATCTGATTCGGGGCCCCCGAGAGACAACGGTTAGACTTGAGGTAATCCCCGGCAAAGGCAAAACAGACCAGCGCCAAGTGGTAGCGATTGAGCGAAATAAAGTGAAATTAGAAGAGCAAGCGGCTCAGAGTGAGCTGTTAGAACTTGATGACGCTGATGGCGTCACCCGGAAAGTCGGTGTTATCGAAATACCCGCCTTTTATATTGATTTTGCAGCCCTTAGACGAGGTGATGAGGATTACAAGTCGACGACTCGGGACGTTAAAAAACTGATTGAGGAGCTGCAAGCTCAAGGCGCTGAAGCATTGGTCATTGATTTACGAAATAACGGTGGAGGGTCATTGCAAGAGGCCAATGACCTAACCGGGCTGTTTATCGAGTACGGGCCCACCGTTCAAATCCGCAGTGCCGAACGAAAAGTATGGCGGGATGGCAAGCGGCGGCGCTCCGCCTACTATCAGGGTCCGGTAGCGGTATTGATCAATCGGTTAAGCGCTTCTGCGTCAGAAATTTTCGCGGGAGCAATACAAGATTATGGGCGAGGTATTGTTCTGGGCGATCGCTCCTTCGGCAAAGGCACTGTGCAAACATTGCTGGGCATGCCTGAAGGACAGCTCAAGGTCACCGAGAGCAAGTTTTATCGCATTTCCGGCGATTCAACCCAGCATAGAGGCGTTGTACCGGACATTGACTTTCCCTCACTTTTCGATCCCAGCGAGATTGGTGAGAGCGCGCTTGATAATGCCCTCGATTGGGATCAAATTTCCCCGGTCAGGCATCGCGAGTACAGCTATTTTTCGTCACTGTTGCCGACACTCAACGAGCGGCATAAAAGTAGAATCGAGAAAGATCCCGACTACATTTACCTGATAGACCAGGTGTTAATGGCTACAGAAACTCGCGGTCTAAAATCCTTGCCGCTCAACGAAGAAGAGCGTGTGGCGCTTCGCGATTCTCAAGAGCAAAAGGCCCTTGAAATTGAAAATAAACGTCGACAGGCGCAAGGGCTAGAGCCGCTGGAAAGTCTTCGTGAAGACGAGGGCGACGAAACGACCGAAGACTCGGAGGATGGCATTGTGGCCGTAGATGAGGGTAACGAGACCAATGCACCTGGCGCCGTAATAGAAGATTTAACGGGAGCAGAGGACGCCGAGGAAGAACCCTCTGACGTGCTGCTCATCGAGGCGGGCCGCATTCTTGCCGACACTCTGGCTCTTACAGGGCCGTCAAAGGTGACACCGCCCGTTACTGCCCAGCGCTAATTCGCTCTAGACCTTGCATGTAGGGACGCAAGACCTCGGGAATGACGACATCTCCCCCAGCCTCTTGATAATTCTCGAGAATGGCTACCAGCGTGCGCCCTACCGCTAAGCCTGAACCATTGATTGTATGCAAAGGCTCGGGCTTTCCAGTGGCGGGGTTGCGCCATCGGGCCTGCATTCGCCGCGCTTGATAAGCCCCGTAATTTGAGCAACTAGATATTTCTCGATAGGCATCCTGCCCAGGGAGCCATACCTCTAGATCGTAGGTAAGCTGTGCACCAAAACCGAGGTCACCGCCGCAAAGAATGACTTTGCGGTAAGGCAGCATGAGCAACTGCAAAATATGTTCCGCATGTGCAGTTAAGGATTCAAGAGCCTCGTCGGATTGGGTCGGGCGAACAAGTTGCACCAGCTCAACCTTTTCAAATTGGTGTTGCCGTATCAGCCCCCGTGTGTCGCGGCCATAGCTGCCCGCCTCACTTCTAAAACAAGGCGTGTGAGCAACATACCTTATTCCAAGCTCACCAAACTCTTGATCTTCGAAAATACGATCCCGGGCAATGTTGGTCACAGGAACCTCTGCCGTCGGAATCAGGTAGTAGTCCTGATCGCCCTGAATTCGGAATAAGTCCTCTTCGAATTTTGGCAGCTGACCGGTGCCGACCAGTGACTCGCGATTCACCATATAAGGCACGTAAACTTCGGTATAACCATTGACTGCGGTGTGCTCGTTCAGCATGAACTGCACTAATGCGCGATGCAGACGGGCTATCGCGCCGCTCATAACTGTAAAGCGTGATCCCGTGATTTTGCCTGCCGTTGCGGCATCGAGTTGCCCCGATAACTCACCAATATCGACGTGATCTAAAGGCTTAAAATCAAAGGTCTTCGGCTCGCCCCAAGTGAGCACCTCATGATTATCTTCCTCTGTCGCTCCCGCAGGGACCCGGGCATCGGGTACGTTTGGCGTGGCCAGTAACATGGCCTGCAAAGCTTCCTGCGCTTGCCTAGCCTCCTCCGTAGCCGCGGTTATATCGCCACTGATTTTTTCTAGAAGCCCGGCCACCTCCGCCTTTGCCTCATCAACACTGCGCCCCTGCCCAACCAGTTCACCAATTTTCTTTGAGGCGGATTTTCTATCGGCCAGTAAATTTTGGGCACGAATGTCTGCCTGCTTACGACGCGCATCGAGCTCAAGAAAATCCTCGACGGGAAACTCATAACCCTTGAGTTTGAGTGCCGCAGCAATAGCCGTCGGATCTTCGCGAACGACTTTAATGTCAAGCATTGTGGTGACTCCTCGGAGACGGTAGCGGGTAATTTTGCGGCGGCATCATACCCTGTTCATCAATTTTTTGCCGGGTTTCACCCGAAACTCCGGGCCAACTGCGCGCCAAGATAGACGCCTGCAAAACAGCTAACAAGGCTAACGAATGCATAGCCCATTGCGAGCGCCCAATCACCGCGCTCCATCATAAGCAGTAGCTCCAGTGAGAACGTTGAAAAGGTGGTGAAACCGCCAAGAAAACCCACCAACAGCACCAATCGAGCGGCATCATGGACATGGTGGCGTTCTAAAAGAATAAAAATAATACCGATACCCAGTGAGCCCAGGACGTTGACGGTCAGGGTCGCTACGGGCCAACTGATATACGGTAACGTGGACCGTATTAGCTGGCCGGCCCCATACCGTGCTACCGCACCCAAACTCCCGCCAAGTGCGACCCAAAATAAAGCGCTCATTAGGGGTCGACCTTTTCTTTTGCCAGCTGATCTAATGCGCGCAGATGCTGCAACTTTTCACGGATACGCCCTTCTAGACCGCGATCGGTAGGCTGATAGAACTGGACCGGCTGCATTTCTTCCGGAAAGTAATTTTCATTGGCCGCGTAGCCTTCCGGCTCGCTGTGAGCGTAACGATACGCCTTCCCGAAGCCTTGCTCACGCATCAAGGCTGAAGGCGCATTCCGCAGATGTATCGGGACTTCCAAACTGCCCTGTGTCTCAACCAGACGTTTGGCCTCATTGAAAGCCGAATAGACGGCGTTACTCTTTGCGGCACAGGCGAGGTAGATGATAGCTTGGGCTAACGTTAATTCACCCTCGGGACTGCCTAGACGCTCCTGAATCTGCCAGGCGTTTAGCGCAATTTCTAACGCTCTGGGATCAGCATTACCGATATCCTCACTGGCCATACGTACCACTCTTCTTGCGATGTAGAGGGGGTCGCAGCCACCGTCAAGCATGCGCACAAACCAGTAGAGGCTGGCATCAGGATCTGAGCCACGCACGCTCTTATGCAGTGCACTGATCTGATCGTAAAACGCATCACCCCCTTTATCAAAGCGTCGCGGGCTGCCCTGTCCTAGCTCCTCCAACACCTTTTGATTAATGATTTTTCGCCCTTGTTCAACACCGGCCAAATCGGCAGCAACCTCGAGCTGCCCTAACGCACGTCTGGCGTCACCGTCAGCTTGTGCGGCAAGGCTCTCCAATATTTCAGTCTCAGCCTGAACTTCGGTGAGCTCAGATGCCAAAGCTCGCTGTAGAATCGTCACGATATGGTGCTGTTCCAGTGGCCTTAACCGGTATACCCGTACCCTTGAAAGTAGTGCTGCATTCACCTCAAAAGAAGGGTTTTCAGTCGTCGCACCAATGAACGTGATAGTGCCATCCTCTACGTGAGGCAGAAACGCATCCTGTTGCGCCTTATTGAAGCGGTGAACCTCATCGACAAACAGCACGGTCTGTAACCCTTGTGACAATCCAACTCGAGCAGAGTCAATGACTGCTCTGATGTCTTTGACGCCAGCTAACACGGCTGATATCGGATAAAACTGCGCTTTTGTGGCTCCCGCACAAAGTCGAGCCAGAGTCGTCTTTCCCACCCCAGGGGGGCCCCACAATAAAAATGAGTGCAGATTTCCCGCGCTCATTGCCATCCCAAGCGGCGCCTCTGGGCCCAAGATGTGGTCCTGACCGACAAAACCACTCAGGCTGCTAGGGCGCAACCTTGAGGCAAGGGGAGCTTGGTTGACCTCCGGCTCGCCGAACAAAGTGTTTTGTGTTGTCGACAATGCCTACCCCTCCGCTAGGGCTCTACGATAGTGACAGCAATCTCAGCCGGTGGCGTGAACAAAAAATCTTCGGCGGTTAACCTATTGGTACCGTCCGAGACCAGGGTGAAATCAATGCGTTGGTCTAATTTATCCGTCACGCTCACCGCAGTAGGCGTGCCCTCCTCCAACGTCACACTCATCGAGGTAAATACTGGATTCGGTTCAAGGGGCTCTAGCCTCAACTCCTGTGGCCTGCGTGTCAGTGTGTAGTGTTGTTCAAGCACCGATTCTTCAGCGAGTAGTACCGCTAACGGCGAGTTAAGCTGGGCTTCTAACGGTCGTCTGATCACCGTCTCGAGATCCTCGTCGTATTGCCAGAAGAACTCCCCATCGCTGATTAACAGCTGTCTGCCGGGGGCAGTGATTTGCCATAAAAAAAAGTGTGGGCGCAGGAGAGCAAAAAAACCGCTGCTTTGCGCAGTCACTAAGCCATTTTTGTCAAAGATTTCCTGACGGAAACTTCCTTCTAATGATTCGATGCCACCGAGCAATCCCTCTGCTTTGACGTCTTTAACCAGCCCAATCAAAAGCCAGAGGCACAACAATGCAATAACCCACCACCGCCACTTAGCGCCCACTAAAGGTGTCATGTTCAGTCCTCTACCGGAGGTGGCGCGAGAACCTCCCGCTGTCCGTTGGTGCCCATGGTCGATACCACACCGGTCTGCTCCATACTCTCGATAAGGCGGGCAGCACGGTTATAGCCAATTCGGAGTTTACGCTGCACGCTGGAAATCGAGGCCCGCCTGCTCTTAGTGACATAATGCACCGCCTCGTCATAGAGGGCGTCGGCTTCGGGATTGTCATCGTCAGAGGCAGCAGACTGCAGTTCTCCTGCGGTCACCGGGGTCTGTCCCCCCTCATCCAGCAGCCCTTCGATAAACTGCGGTTCCCCACGCCTTTTCCAGTCGGCAACAACTCGGTGCACTTCGTCATCAGAACAAAATGCACCGTGGACGCGAACGGGTACGCTTGAGCCCGCGGGAAGATAAAGCATGTCGCCGTTACCCAGTAGCTGCTCAGCGCCACCTTGGTCGAGGATTGTTCGAGAATCGACCTTCGAGCTTACGGCAAAGCCGATGCGAGTGGGGATATTAGCCTTAATAAGACCTGTTATGACATCAACCGATGGGCGTTGAGTTGCGAGGATAAGATGGATGCCTGCTGCGCGGGCCTTTTGCGCAATGCGTGCAATCAGCTCTTCGACCTTTTTACCCACAATCATCATCATGTCTGCAAATTCGTCGATGACCACAACAATACTGGGCAAAGGCTCCAGGGTCGGCTGAACCTGTTCCTCCACCGGTATCATGGATAACTGATCTGGAACCCATACGGGATCTTCAAGAGGGGATCCCGCGGCGATGGCATCGCTGACTTTACGATTGTATCCCGCTAGATTACGCACTCCCAAAAGCGACATAAGCTTGTAGCGTCGCTCCATCTCTGCCACACACCAGCGCAGCCCATTGGCGGCATCTTTCATGTCGGTAATTACCGGCGTCAGGAGATGGGGAATGCCATCATAGACTGACAGTTCCAGCATTTTTGGGTCGATTAGAATCATCCGAACCTGCTCAGGACTACTTTTGAAAAGCAGGCTAACAAGCATACAGTTCACACCCACGGACTTTCCGGAACCGGTTGTCCCTGCAACTAACAGGTGCGGCATTTTCCCAAGATCAGCGACGACTGGCGCGCCGGCAATATCGTGGCCCAGGGCCAGAGTTAAATTTGACTTCGATTCGTCAAAGGTTTGTGAGGCCAGCACCTCCTTGAAATTCACCGTTTGCCGGTCAGCATTCGGGATTTCTATACCTACGACACTCTTCCCAGGAATAACCTCTACCACCCGCACGGAAATGACGGCGAGGGAGCGTGCCAAGTCTTTCGCCAAATTAGAAATTCGAGAAACCTTCACCCCGGCAGCGGGTTGGATCTCAAACCGCGTAACAACTGGGCCAGGATATACCGCCGTCACCTCGGCACTGACACCAAAGTCCAAAAGCTTGAGTTCCAGCAACTTCGACAGAGATTCCAGCTCCTCTTTGGAATAGCCGCGGTGGCCCATTTCCGGAGCGACGTCGAGGAGGTCGAGAGGCGGCACTTCTCCGGTAACCGGGGTATCAAACAAAGGCTTTTGGCGCTCTTTTTCAATGCGCTGACTGGGGGCCGGCCGAGGTTCTGGGGGCTTTATTTTTGGTGGATTTTTTTTCTTTTGTGCCACGTAGTCTTCAATGACAGCCTTACGCTCAACCTGCTGCTTTTCGCGCTCACGCCGCTCTAACAGCCTGTCTCTAGTTTGCAATAGCCAATTCCAACCGGTTTCACAGCCCTCAATGAGTCTGCGCCCCAGTTCGTCAATCACCTTCAGCCAGCTAATGTCAGCGAAAATAGTGATTCCAAGAAAAAACATTGCTAGCAGTAGCAGCCGAGCACCTACTGAACTAAAGGCTGTATCGAAGCCAGCACCTATGCTCGCCCCTAATATGCCTCCAGCGCCTTGTGGCAGGTCCGCAGTGCCACTGTCGTTCAGCGCGGCCAGGGACGTTGCAGCTAAGACCACCAAAATGAGTCCAAGAGCGCGCAAACCAAAAACCGTCCAGTCAGTGGGACTGCGCGCTTCCCTGACGAGCAAAAAGCGAACGGCTTGATAGCCCAATAAGCCAGGAATTAAAAAAGCACCGTAACCCAGTAAAGAAAAGAGAACATCGCTGAGAAATGCGCCGGTAATGCCCGCCAGATTCTGGACATCACCACCGCCGCTAGATGACCACCCGGGATCATTACTACTGTGACTCACCAACGCCAGCAGAACCAGCAGACAGGCGGCTCCAATGGCAATAAAGAGCGCGTCTTTTGGCCCTCGGGATGCGGGAGTGAGATCCTGTACGGATTTTGAAGATTTTCGTGTGGCTGACAACGAATCAGCATCCTTTTATCGAAAATGAGATGTTAACATGGAGCGGAGTCACTTTACCGTGATGATCCATCTTCGATCCATACAGCTAAGTGTTAATTTTATGAGCCAGCCACAACACCATCGCCTCATCATTTTGGGTTCTGGGCCTGCGGGCTATACCGCAGCCGTTTACGCCGCCAGGGCCAACCTCAATCCCGTTGTCATCACTGGAATTCAACAAGGTGGTCAACTTACGACGACAACCGAAGTTGAGAATTGGCCGGGCGGCGCTTCTGACCTCCAAGGGCCCCAATTGATGGCCGAGATGCAGGCGCACGTCGAACGTCTAGATGCCTCAATTATTTTCGATCATATCGAAAAGGTAGACCTGAGCAGCCGCCCTTTCCGTCTCGGCGGTAGCCAAGATTACAGCTGCGATGCACTGATCATTGCCACGGGAGCGTCTGCACAATACCTTGGGCTACCCAGCGAAGAGGCTTTTATGGGGCGTGGCGTCAGTGCCTGCGCCACCTGTGATGGATTCTTCTATCGTGGTAAAGAAGTCGCGGTCGTCGGGGGAGGCAACACGGCTGTTGAAGAGGCGCTCTACCTCAGCAATTTGTGCAGCCGAGTCCATCTTGTGCACCGACGTGACTCTCTACGTTCAGAAAAAATTCTGCAAGATCGTTTGTTCGCCCGAGCAGAAGAAGGAAAGGTTGTGATCCACTGGCATCAAACTTTGGACGAAGTGTTGGGTGACAACTCTGGCGTTACCGGCTTGCGGCTTCGCTCTACCCTAGACGATAGCGAGCAACAGTTGGCACTTGCGGGTGTGTTCATTGCGATTGGCCACAAACCTAATACGGACATTTTCCAGCAGCAGTTAACGATGGAAGGAGGTTATATTCAGGTGAACTCAGGTATCAACGGTGAGGCAACACACACGAATGTGCCCGGAGTTTTTGCTGCAGGAGACGTTGCTGATCATGTCTACCGCCAGGCAATTACATCTGCGGGGTTCGGCTGCATGGCCGCACTCGATGCAGAAAAATATTTAGACGCCTTGAATCGCTGAGCTTAAACGCTTGTCCGAGTTTGATTTTCCGGCAAGTTATGAGGCCCTAGAAGAGCCGAACGGCCTTCTCGCTATGGGAGGTGATTTATCTCCAGAACGGCTGCTGCGGGCCTATAGCCGCGGCATTTTTCCTTGGTTTAGCAGCAATGAGCCGATTCTTTGGTGGGCACCAGATCCAAGAGCCATACTCTTACCCGACGAATTCAAAGTTTCCAAGTCCTTCGGCAAGACCCTAAAAAAGCGCGGATACCGGGTTTCGTTAAATGCTGCATTTCCATTAGTGATAAGAGCCTGCGCTGCACCACGCGCTTCGCAAGAGGGAACCTGGATTCTCCCGGCGATGATTGATGCCTACACAACGCTACACCGCCTTGGCTATGCGCATTCGGTCGAAATATGGTCTGATGAATCCCTCGTTGGCGGATTGTATGGCGTGAGCATAGGCAAAGCTTTTTTTGGTGAGTCGATGTTTTCTAGTGCCACTGACGCTTCAAAAACCGCCTTAGCGACCTTAGCGTATATGGGAAGAATGGGTTATTTTAAGTTCATTGATTGCCAGGTGGAGAGCAGCCACTTAACTTCACTCGGTGCTCGGCTCATAAGGCGAGAGGCCTTTGAAGAACAGCTTGAAAACGCTATAAATGATGACATGGAGCAAGTGAGGAATATTATCAGAGGGGTTCTGCCGGAATCTTTAAACCGAGTGCCGTGGAGTGACGTGCTACCTGAGTCAACCACGCAGCTGTACTTGGGGCTCACGCAATGACGGCTTCGTTACGTGATATCCGTGTCTACACTACCTTCCCCCATGCCTGCAGTTATTTGATGGAGCAGGAAGCGACGACGCTGTTTATTGACCCTCGTCAAACCCTTTCCCAAGCGCTCTATTCCCAGCTTTCTCTCATGGGGTTTCGCCGTAGTGGTGACCACCTCTACCGGCCGCATTGCAGCCAGTGCAACGCCTGCATTCCTTCCCGCGTTGCAGTTTCTGATTTTAAGCGCTCTAAGAGCCAAAAGCGCGTATGGCGTCGAAACAAGGATCTTGAGATTCGCGAGGCTACATCCATCGATGACGAAGAGGCCTATTCGCTCTATGAGCGTTATATCCGAGGCCGGCACGCCGATGGCGATATGTTTCCACCAGAGCGGGACCAATACCGTTCGTTTCTTAACAACGGACTCGGCTGTACTCGCTACTTCCGCTTTTACGAGCAGGAGCAGCTGATTGCCGTTATTGTTGCGGATCAAATGCTCGATGGCCTGTCGGCAATCTATACGTTTTATGATCCCGAGCATGAGGCTAGGAGTCTCGGCACTTACGCTGTGCTGTTCCAAATTGATCTTATGCAGAAGGCCCAGCTTGATTACGTTTATCTGGGGTATCTCATAAAAAACTGCGACAAAATGAGCTACAAATCAAGATTTCAGCCCTTAGAGCTATTTCGAGGCGGAAATTGGCAGGTTTCTTTCGATACAGCACCTGAGGACGACATAAGCCGAGGCGTCCCCCTGCGCTTTGTTGATAATCCGACCTAGCAACACTTTTGAAGAGCGTGACTTTCGGGTACAGTGCCGGCCATATTAATTGGGATGGCAATGTTTATGGCCAAAGAAGATCAGATTGAAATGGAGGGGGAAATCATCGACACCCTCCCTAACACCACATTCCGTGTGCGCCTTGAAAATGGCCACGTGGTCACCGCCCACATCTCCGGAAAGATGCGTAAAAACTACATCCGCATTTTAACTGGAGATAAAGTCCGGGTTGAAGTCACGCCCTACGACCTGACTAAGGGTCGCATCACCTACCGCGAGCGTTAATCGACCAAGCTACAGGTAGGACAAAAGACCATCGGAGAGCCCAGTAAGCACGATTTTAGCGCTCATTGGGCAGGTGCCGGTAAACAAACTGCCCTACGCCAAAATACCCGTAAAACCAATGGGCGTGTCAGTGCTTTGAAGTTACCGCACCTAATTACACGCCTAGGCTTCTACCGGATTCTCTGATTCGCTCTCTACACTGACCTCGAGTTCGCTGCGGTCATCTTTCAGCGTCACCACAGCCGTTCCGCCTTTGTTGAGTGCGCCAAACAACACCATGTCCGCAAGCGGCTTCTTGATGTGCTCCTGAATCACTCGCGCCATAGGCCTCGCCCCCATCGTACGGTCATACCCCTTCTCAACGAGCCACAGGCGAGCCTCCTCGTCGACCTCCAGCTGCACGCGTTTCTCGTCGAGCTGTCCCTGTAGTTCGGTCAAGAATTTGTCGACAACGGTAAGAATGACGTCTTCGCCGAGTGGCTCGAAGGGAACAATCGCGTCAAGGCGGTTTCTAAATTCAGGCGTAAACATACGGTTGATAGCCTCGAGGGCATCCGTAGTGTGATCCTGCTGGGTAAATCCGATAGAGCGTCGGCTCACATTTTCCGCACCAGCGTTAGTGGTCATGACTAAAATAACGTTGCGGAAGTCAGCTTTGCGTCCATTATTGTCGGTCAGCGTGCCGTGGTCCATGACCTGCAGCAGTAGGTTAAACACCTCTGGATGCGCCTTCTCCACCTCGTCAAGCAACACGACTGAATGTGGGTGCTTGGTAACGGCATCGGTGAGCAGGCCGCCCTGATCGAAACCGACATAGCCCGGAGGCGCTCCTATGAGCCTCGATACGGTGTGCCGCTCCATGTACTCGGACATGTCAAAGCGAGTGAGCTCTAACCCCAGCTGCAGCGCTAACTGCTTTGTTACCTCAGTTTTACCGACCCCAGTAGGACCCGCTAATAAAAAGGAGCCTATGGGCTTATCGCCAGAGCGCAGTCCTGCTCGAGCCAACTTGATCGAAGCAACAAGCTGGGTCACCGCTTTACCCTGTCCAAACACAACCATTTGTAGGTTAGATTCGAGTTTCTCGAGTAAGTCCCGGTCATCGGAGGTCACAGTCTTCGGTGGAATTCGCGCTATTTTTGCGACCACCGACTCGATGTCTCCGGCACCAATCACCTTCTTGCGTTTACTCGCAGGTAAAAGCTGTTGGTAGGCTCCCGCCTCGTCAATGACATCGATTGCTTTATCAGGTAAAAACCGGTCGGTTATGTAGCGTGCCGCCATTTCAGTGGCAACGCGCAGCGCACGATCGCTGTAGCGCAGGCCGTGATGGTCTTCGAACCGGCTTTTGAGGCCCTTCAAAATTTTGTAAGCGTCATCCACGGAGGGTTCAAGGACATCAATCTTTTGAAAACGCCGACTCAGCGCCTTGTCCTTGTCAAAGATACCGCGGTACTCCGCAAAGGTTGTTGACCCGATACAGCGCATTTTCCCAGAGCTCAACAATGGCTTGAGCAGGTTTGAGGCATCCATCACGCCACCCGACGCAGCTCCCGCACCGATAATCGTATGGATCTCATCGATAAATAAAATGGCGTTATCACGCTCCTTGAGATTGGCCAGGAGTCCTTTAAACCGCTTCTCAAAGTCTCCACGGTACTTAGTGCCGGCCAACAGTGCGCCCAAATCAAGTGAATAGACAACGGCACCTTGCAAGGTCTCCGGAACATTGCCGTCCACTATCATTTTGGCGAGTCCCTCAGCGATCGCAGTTTTCCCAACTCCAGATTCACCGACGAGCAGAGGGTTGTTTTTACGCCGTCTTGCCAAGATCTGTGCGACCCGCTCCACTTCCGCAAGACGTCCAATCAGTGGATCTATTTGCCCCGATTTCGCCTCTTCGTTGAGGTCTGTGGCATAGGTGTCCAACGGGGCTTCCGAAGTCTCAGCTTGCTCCTCTTCGCCGATCTCACCCTCCCCTTGGGGTCCGCCCTCAGACTCCTCGTCTTTGGCAATCCCGTGGGTAATAAAATTCACGACATCGAGCCGGGATACGTTTTGGCTTTTGAGAAAATAAACCGCCTGAGACTCCTGCTCTGAGAAAATAGCTACCAGGATGTTGGCACCTGTGACTTCGCTTTTTCCTGAGCTTTGAACGTGAAACACCGCGCGCTGTAATACTCGCTGGAAGCCAAGTGTTGGCTGGGTGTCTCGGCCATCGTCTTCGTCACCTAGTAGCGGTGTTGTTGAGTCTATGAACTCAACGAGGTCGCCACGCAACGCATCAATGTCGACGCTGCAAGCCGTCATGACGGTTAAAGAAGCTGCGTCCTCGAGTAGTGAAAGTAACAGATGCTCTACTGTGATGAACTCGTGCCGGCGCGAACGAGCCGTTCGAAAAGCATCATTTAGAACCGTTTCAAGCTCTTTGCTCAACATACCCTTTTACCTCGCTTCACTCGTCATCAGTAGGTTCCACTTCACACAGTAACGGATGTCCGCTGTCTCTGGCATAAGTATTCACCTGTGTCGCCTTCGTTTCGGCGATGTCACGGGGGTAAACACCGCAAACGCCTTTGCCCTTGGTATGCACCATTAGCATGATTTGAGTGGCCTGCTCCCGCCCCAAGTTAAAGTAGGACTCGAGGATTTCCACAACAAACTCCATAGGAGTGTAATCATCGTTAAGCAACACCACTTGGAACAAAGATGGGCGCTTAAGTTTGGGTTTAGCGGGCGCTACTGCGAGACCGCCTTCATCGTCTCGATCAGGATTATCCGGCGGGCCCATTAACCAGTGATTCATTTGCGTCATCATTCCTAGAGTATATGTCAGGACAGTTGAAAATTAGCCACATCAACCGTGTGGACAACCTAAAATTTGTCGCCAAAGGCAAGACAAATTCGATTCGAGGCAACAGCCAGCGCCACACCAACCAAGTCAAGCGTGCCCGCTGTTTCAGTCCTATCGTATTTGAAATCTCGAGCACTAATCATCACCCGAGCCACTCCTCTCATAGTCTTTCCCGTCGCTGTGTCTGTGCGCTGCTCTGTCTTGCGCTACGCGCCCATCATAGCCTTTGGGTACTGCTACGTTGAGTGGCCGCTAGGCATGATCTAAGCGCCCTGAGGCCGACAAATATTCCTTGTATTCCTTACGACCTTTGACGCTTTACGGTTTACACGGCAGCAAGCCTAATTTGGGCGGCTGTCGCGGCAGCTTTGTTGAGCGCCACGTCCATTGTTTTCACACACAGCTCTATTCTTGTTCGTCGATGCTCAAACGGAATTGAATCAATAGCCGTAAGACCCGCCCCGCGCCTAGATTTACCTCGGTTAGCTATCGCAGTCACCACACGGGTTTTGCCCGGCCACCTCAGGCACTATTTGCCGGGGTATTGCGTAGACTCGGTATTACGCAACCCACAAAAAACGCTCAAAAAAAAGCCCGCCATAGCGGACTTTTAGCCAGCAAAATCAGGTGCTTACATTGACTTTATAATGGCTTTTCCGAAGTCGGAACATGAGACCAGCGTAGCGCCGTCCATCAACCGTTCGAAATCATAGGTCACAGTTTTGTTTTGAATAGCTCCGTTCATGCCATCAACGATCAGATCTGCGGCCTCATTCCAACCAAGGTGTCGCATCATCATTTCTGCTGACAAGATTAAGGATCCAGGGTTCACCTTGTCTTGACCAGCATACTTCGGTGCGGTGCCGTGGGTGGCTTCAAACAGTGCCACTGTGTCGGATAGGTTCGCACCAGGAGCAATGCCAATTCCGCCGACCTGAGCCGCTAACGCATCTGAAAGATAGTCGCCATTAAGGTTCAGTGTGGCGACCACGCTATACTCCTTTGGTCGGGTTAAGACTTGCTGAAGCATGGCATCAGCGATGACATCTTTGATAATAATCGGGTCGCCGCTGTTGGGATTTTTGATTTCGACCCAGGGTCCACCGTCCACTAACTGACCGCCAAACTCTTCCTGAGCGAGTTCATAACCCCAATCTCTGAAGGCACCTTCGGTAAATTTCATGATGTTGCCTTTGTGGACCAGCGTCACTGAAGGCAGGTTTTGATCGATGGCGTACTGGATGGCCTTGCGAACTAGGCGTTTGGTGCCAGCAGACGATACGGGCTTAATACCGATACCCACGTCCTCAGGGAAACGAATTTTTGTTGCCCCCATTTCATTGATGATGAAATCGACAACTTTCTGAGCTTCAGCAGTCCCGGCTTGGTATTCAATACCCGCATAAATATCTTCGGAATTCTCACGAAAAATCACCATGTTGCAGTCTTCGGGTCGCCGTACTGGCGATGGCACTCCTTCAAACCAGCGTACAGGACGAAGACAGGTGTACAGGTCAAGCTCTTGGCGTAACGCAACATTAAGGGAGCGGAAACCGCCACCCACTGGTGTTGTTAATGGACCCTTAATCGCCACTGCATAGGTTTTAATCGCTTCCAGCGTCTCTTCAGGGAACCAATCGCCCTCGTACAGCTCGGCGGCCTTTTCTCCCGTGTAAATTTCCATCCACGATATGGCCTTTTGCCCTCCATAGGCCTTTTCCACTGCGGCGTTGACGACATCAATCATGACCGGCGTAATATCGACGCCAATGCCATCACCTTCGATGTAAGGGATGATAGGCTTATCGGGTACCGACAGGCTGTTGTCCTCGTTGACTGTGATGACGTCGCCGGTTTCCGGAACCTTGATGTGCTTGTATGACATATTGCGAGAATCCTATTTTTCAGTTTATTTCAGGTGCTTTGATGGATTCCGTTCCAATGCCATGCGACAAGATGCGTCAGAGCCCCCTCATCAGGGGCAACAAGCATAATGTGGCGTCATTGGAACGCTATTGGATAACGGCGCGAGGCCGTCTCCCCCAGTGTCGAAGTCTACCATTAATCAAGAGGATCTGGGATTGCCCGACATTATCCTGCTGAATAAACCTTTCCGGGTCTTGAGCCAATTCACAGATCGGGATGGCGATCCACCAAGGCAGACACTTGCTAATATTCTATCTGCCCCGGGCTTTCGTGTGGCTGGACGACTTGATTACGATTCCGAGGGATTGGCCCTGCTCACTAACGATGGCAGGCTTCAGCAACAAATTGCCAATCCAAAATTCAAATACTGGAAAACCTACTGGGTGCAAGTAGAGGGCACCCCCACAACCGAGGCCCTAGGGCAATTGGCAGCAGGCCTAAATCTAAAGGATGGACGGACAAAGCCCGCAAGAGTAAAAAGCATTGCACCCCCGAGGCTTTGGGACAGGGCACCCCCTGTCCGCTTTCGAGCGCACATTCCTGACGCCTGGTTAGAGATCTCCATTCAGGAGGGCCGCAATCGGCAAGTCCGAAGAATGACTGCAGCGGTCGGCTTGCCCACCTTGCGGCTAGTGCGCATCAGTATTGGAGACTGGCGGCTCGGTGATTTGGAGCCCGGACAATACTTAACCCAATCTACAGGTCGTAAGCTGTGAACGAGCGATGGCGCCCTAACGTAACCGTTGCCGCCGTTGTGGTGAAGGACGGCGAATATCTAATGGTTGAAGAACAGCCTGCGGACGCGCAAAGCCCTGTGCTGAATCAACCCGCGGGACATTTAGAGCCGGGGGAATCGCTACTGGAAGCGGTGCGCCGCGAGGTGCTCGAAGAGACTCGGTGGGAGGTCGAAGTCACCGGATTTCTTGGCGTGGCGCTATTGAGAGCCAAGAACGGCACTACCTATTTGCGGCACACTTTTCTTTGTCGTGCGGTGTTTGAGCATAGCGATCGAGACCTTGATAACGGTATCATTGCTGCTCACTGGATGGGCTTTGATAAAATTCAGAGCCTTGTCTCAATCCACAGAAGTCACCTTGTGCTTGAAGTGCTGCATCAACACCGAGACGGTCACTGTGCACCACTTTCACTCATTACAGAACCCTGATGTTATGAACAATACCAGCGCAAACACCGTCATTGTTGGCATGTCCGGCGGGGTAGACTCTTCAGTGGCAGCCTTGTTACTCCGTGATCAGGGGTATCACGTTGAGGGGCTGTTCATGAAAAACTGGGAGGAAGATGACGGCACCGAGTATTGCACGGCAAAAGAAGATCTCGCTGACGCTGAAGCGGTCGCGGCATCGTTGGGGATTAAATTACACAGCGCGAACTTTGCTGCAGAATACTGGGATGGCGTCTTTGAGCATTTTCTAACGGAATACCAAAACGGGCGGACACCTAATCCCGACATCCTCTGTAATCGAGAGATAAAATTCCGTGCCTTCCTCGATTACGCCACGGAGCTGGGAGCCGACTTTATTGCGACCGGACATTACGTGCAACGTGATGACACTAAGGAGCGAACCGCATTGCTCAAGGGGTTAGATAATGACAAAGATCAAAGCTACTTTTTGCATCAAGTAGGGCACAGAGAATTGTCGCGCAGCTTGTTTCCTGTTGGAGGACTTGCCAAACCTGAAGTTCGAAAAATTGCCGAGCAGGCGGGGCTCACTACGGCTCGTAAAAAAGATTCAACAGGCATCTGCTTTATCGGTGAAAGGCGCTTTAAAGACTTTCTACAACAGTATTTACCTGCGCAGCCTGGCGTGATCGAGGATGTGGATGGGCTTGTGCTCGGTGAACATCAAGGCTTGATGTACCACACTATTGGACAACGGCAAGGCTTGGGTATTGGTGGTCTGGCCGATCGCAATCATTCACCCTGGTACGTTGTTGGCAAAAACCTCGATCGCAATGTTTTAGTCATTGCTCAAGGAAATGACCACCCCAAATTATTTAAGCGTACTCTGCATGCAGAGAACCTTTTCTGGATTTCCGGTGAAGCGCCTGTTTTCCCGCTGCATTGCTCTGCTAAGGTTCGATATAGGCAACCCGATCAGGACTGCGTCGTTACCAAAGACGACGGCGGTTTCCTCGTGGAGTTTGATCGACCGCAACGCGCCAT
>ENA-UZXB01019733-UZXB01019733.1-metagenome-genome-assembly--contig:-Day-2-1m-contig-19733_pt1 | contig 19493 bp, 23 predicted proteins | sample MGYA00260339_ERZ794899 | MGnify/ENA metagenome assembly ERZ794899 | reverse complement strand
GCCATAGCGACGGACCTCTTGGGTCCGGCGGCGTTGTTGGATGGTCCAAATAACGCTGACTCAGCGAACGCAAACTTTGATGCGGCCAAAGCGTATATGAACTCGATCGGCGGCGGCACTGACCAGATCCAACGCAACATTATTGCCGAAAAAGTCCTGGGCCTGCCCAAAGAGCACGAGCCCGGCAAAGGCGCGTCTTTCCGCGAGATAAAGTCGGATGGGGGATCCCAAAAGGGGCGTTAAGCAGGGCTCGATCGTCGATGACGATTGCCCCAGTATCTGCCGTGCTAAATGATCTGTCGCGCAGGCGTTTGAGTTCCACGCTACCTTTGAGCGAGACCGACCTCCATATCCCACCTACCAATGTGATCAGTAAACTGCTGTGCAGCGGGATTCAGCACTCGGTTCTTTTACTTTTATCGTAACGGGCACCAATGGCTTAGGGAAAGCCAAAGCGGTGCCGACTATTAAAAGTGCAGTGTTGCTAGGCGGCCATCGTTACAATCATGATGAGCACGGTAGCTGCAATCACGATCGAATAGGTGTCTGTTGTTGTCATAATACGCTCCTTCATAGTAATGACGTTTACTTCGTTGTGTTTACTCCCTGCCGTGCAACACTTTTTCAAAGATAAGCGCTACGTCGTCGGTACCCCAGGGCTAATGCCAGCTGATGATTTTGAGCGCGCTGTAGCGGCTGCCCTTGTGTGGGCAAAGTGAGTACCCCTGACGCTATTTGCCGGCGCCTTTACTTTGGTGTTTGATGACACCACTAAACGATTGGTCATGAGAGGCTTGAATGCGCTTAAGTCATTTGAAGTGCGTGGTGACGGGGGGAGCGAGCGGCATTGGCGCTGCAACGGTGCGCCGTTTCGTTGAAGAGGGTGCGGAAGTGTGTATTCTCGATTACGACTTGCCGGCTGCGGAGACCTTAGCCAATGAGCTGGGGGAGTCGGTCTTTGCGTTAGAGCTCGATGTGCGTCTTGAGCCTGCTGTGCAGGCGGCTGCTGAGTCCGTGTATGCGCGATGGGGGCACGTGGACGTGCTGGTCAACAACGCCGGCTCAGAGCTCAACAAAACTTACGATGAGACCACGCTAGATGAGTGGGATCGGGTGATTGATACTGATCTCAAAGGCCCTTGGCTACTGTGTAAGCACTTTGTGCCGCCAATGGTGGAGCGCGGGCGGGGAAGCGTCATTAATATTGCTTCTTTAAACGGGCTGGTGGGCTTTCCGCTATCAACGGCCTATGGCAGCGCCAAAGGAGGATTGGTGGTTTTTACTCGGGACATGGCGATAGAGTTGGCGACTACGGGGGTTCGCATTAACTGTGTCTGCCCGGGTGTCATCGAAACGCCGATGATGGAGCGATGGACCGATCTGATGCCCGATAAACAAGAGGCTCAGTCGATGCTGCGCGGCGTAATGCCGATTGGTCGTATGGGTACCGCCGAAGAAGTGGCCGGTGCCATATTGTTCTTTGCGTCTCCCGATTCCAGTCTCTGCCAGGGAGCGGTGCTCAGTGTCGATGGCGGCTTCACCGCGCAGTAGTGTTCACTCAACAGTACTCGCGAACAAATTGTCTTTACTGCGACCCGTCATGAAACGGATTAACCTCGGCGTTGATGTGCTGATTGACGCACCGTTATCAGGACCCACTGCCAGTGGACTCACTATTATCTTGAAAAGACGTTGGATTAAATGATGACGACGCAGTGCGTAAAGGCCATTTTCCGTTACCCAGTTAAATCGATGATCGGTGAGCAGCTCGATCAAACAGAGATCACTGAATGGGGCATTCCGGGTGATCGAGGTTGGGCTGTGCGCGACGAAAAGCGAGGTGGCATCCGCGGTGGAAAGAAGATCCCACAGCTCATGACGCTCGCCGCTACCAGCACTGTAGAAGGGGCCATGATTGCAGCGCCAGACGGCGAGACGATGCCCACCAACGCGCTGGACATTAACGAATGGCTATCGACCCAGCTGAATCACCCCGTGTCACTGTGGCCATTGTTACCGGCAGATCAGCTAGATCACTATCGACGGGGTGCGCCTGATACTGATGATTTTGAGGAAGAACTGCGAACGGTGTTTGGTCGACTGCCCGGTGAGCCGATTCCTGACCTGACAGCGTTTGCCGAGCTGCTCGAGTTTGAGTCGCCGCCAGGTACCTACTTTGACGCCTTCCCGCTGATGCTATTAACCCAGCAATCCCTAGATACGATGAATCAGTTAGCGCCGGAATCTGACTTTGATGTACGTCGCTTTCGACCCAATGTGTTGATCGATTGCCAAGACAATGCTGAGCCCTTTCCCGAGCAAGCATGGGTTGGTAAAAACATGACCATCGGAGGCGTGACGCTAAAAATTGAATCCACCTGCCCGCGATGCGCCATGACCACTCATGGCTTTTCAGATCTCCCGCGCGATACGCACATCATGCGTCAAATGGTGGCGAACAGTGAAGGTAATTTGGGTGTGTATGCGACGATCCTGCAATCGGGAACCGTCACCGCAAAGGACAGGGTTTACATTCAGGGCTCAGGAGGTGGACTGGAGTGATTGCCCGTCGCTACCGAATGCGCGGTCGGTGCCGTTCAGCGAATCACTTCATCCGCACGCAATTGCGTGAGGTGATCCCGGCTGTCGGTCATTTCTGCTAAAACGGGATCGGTATGCTCACCATGCCCTGGTGTGGGTCGAGAGGGTGATAGGCGTTCGCCACCAAATTTGGGTGGTGATTTGACAATGCGGAGCTTGCCCAAAAGGGGGTGATCGATGATCTCGATGCTATCGTTGGCAGACAGCTGTGCTTGCGCTAGCACCTCCTTCCGCGTCAGGCACTTGGCACAGGGCACCTCTGCCTCCCGGAGCAATATGATCAGTTCATCACTGGTGTAGCGAATACATTTTTGTGCCACAAGGTCACGAAACGCCGCCAAATTTCTCATCAGCGCCTTCATCGTATTAAAACGCTCATCCTCCAATAGCGACAGGAGCCCAATGGCTTTGAGCATTCTCCCCTGCATATCTTGATTGGCTGCTGCCACCGTAATGCCCCCGTCTTTGGTCAACGTGAGGTCGTAGAGCATGTCGATGAGCAGCCCGCCTGGCACTTGATCCTCGTCAAGCAGTGCATCGTTTTGGAAGCCATCGGGGAACATAAAAAATAAACTTGCATCGAGCATTGATAGGTCTATCAACTGGCCTTTGCCTGAGCGCTCACGCGCAAATAAGGCGCTGGTCACCGCCTGGCAAGCGGTATAGGCAGTGATCTTGTCGCACAGTAGTGAGCGCATAAAAGAAGGGGCTGCATCATCGCCTTGGCTTGCCGTCATACCAGAATGTGCCTGAATGATCGGGTCATAAGCCGGCGCACGCCGTAACGGACCCTCAGTCCCAAAGCCTGAAATCGCCATGTAAATGAGTCGCGGATTGAGCTCTCGAAGTGCATCGCTACCCAAATTTAAGGTCTCCATCGTGTCCGGTCGAAAGTTGTGGATGACCACATCGACCTGCGGGATCATTTGATGAATCAGTGCCTGCCCTGACTCGCTTTTAAGGTTGATCGCAATCGACTCTTTACCGCGATTACAGCCCGCAAAAAGCGATGAAATATCCCCTTTGCGGGCGCCAATAAATCGCATGGGATCGCCCGCATCATGCGGCTCTACTTTGATTACGCGAGCGCCTTGTTCAGCGAGCATCATGCTCGATAATGCGGCGGTGATCATGGTCGAAAACTCTAGGATCGTGATGCCTTCTAGCGGTTTCATCAATCGCTTCCTTTTTAGTATTGAGGGGCGGGTCTTGTGGCTTAGCCATGTCCGCACCATTAGATTAATGGGTCGATAATCTATCTTCGTTGCGATAGATTCAATCCTCTAGTGAGAAAACGTCCAGCCACCATCGTTGGGCCACCTCATTGAGACTCATTGTGTTGATCGCTGAGCTCAGAGCTGATCAAGCCGAATCGCAAAGCCGAACAAAAGCAGAGGTTGAATGTCTGATGACCCATCGCCTAATGATTCTCTTAATCGCCCTGATGCCCCTCGAAGCGATGGCCGACGACTCGGCAATCTTAGACAAAGATTTCGCGCTCATGATGACCTGGTTGCCAGGGATATACGATAACCAAGAACAAGTCTATTTTGAGGATGAGCAAGACGTTGCCGATACGCTGCGACACGAACGAGTGCACACCGTGCTTAAACCAGTGAAGTTACCGCGCTTTGGCGATCATGTTTTTTATTTACAACAATATGTTAACGATGATCCTGCACAACTAAGTCGGGCAAGGCTTTATGTCTTGAACCCTGACTACGAGCGCAACGTGGTGGCGATGCAGATTTATAACTTTGATGTCCCCGAATTACTGGCAGATGTGCATTTGGATCCGACTCAACTCGCGCAATTAACGACGGATCAAGTGCACACGATGCTGGGATGCGAGGTGCTGTGGCGGCGAACAGCTAACCAATTTTTGGGTCAGACGCAGCGCCAAGCGTGCACCAAGATGTCCACTGAAAGCGCTGAGCACACGTCGATTAATCGCTATTTTTTACTCACCGAAGACGCACTCTGGATCAGTGATCGGGCACATAACGAAACGGATAAACCCGTGGCGGGTCAGGCAGATCGCGTCCCATTCAAACATCGGAAGGCACGACAATTCGAATGTTGGATGACGGCCACACAGCGTGACGGCGACTCGACCTTCCGACGGGGTCTTACCGTGCATGACCAGGGTGGCATGATTTGGCTGGAGACTGAGGAGGATGCCCCTCAGCAGGTGGGCATTAAACTGCGCAATGTGAGGTGGCCTTATGGCCGTAACCGACCCTCTTTGGTGCTCTATGCTCACAAACCAGATCAAGACAAAGCGGTGTCGTATGCGTGGGCTGACCCCAGTGCACAGCGTATTGGAATTAATCTGCGTTGGATGCAAGCGAGTTGCACACTGACACCTCACTCGGTGGGCCCAACCCAATGACGCGCTTCAGGGAATCCACTCGGCAACGCGCACCATCTCGCGATGATGCGGAATGCCAAGACACCTTGCGGGCAGGGCGATGGGCACTCCTCCTTGCTAGCTGCGTGCTGACTGACGTCGCGCATAGCGATGCAGCCATTGCGACAGAAACGCTGCCAGATCCCTTGGTGGCGGGTTGGCGCGGTCAGGCGGTTTGCGTGAAGCTTCACGAAACCACAGAGGTCCGAGTATTGCGATGCACATTCCCCCCCGGAGTAGGGCATGAACGCCATTTTCATCCCCGCCATTTTGGTTACGCCCTCGCGGGCGGCACCATGGAAATTCTTGATAAAAATGGCACTCGGCGCGTTGATATCACCACGGGCAGTTACTTTTCGAGTGAGGGGATCGATTGGCATGAGGGTCTTAATGTGGGCGACACTGTCGTGCAGTACCTGATGATTGAGCCGCTATAGGTCAGAGCACTGACACCATGGATTGAGTGACTCCTGGGGTCGCCGCCCATGGCAAGCCGTCGCTCAGAGGATCACGAGGGGCGACGAGTAGGCCATGGGTAACTGATATCCGGTTTTTTTCGGTGATTTAGGGGTTAAATAGCGGTAAAAGGCATCCAATAGCCCTGATTTCGCATAAAAAGGGCATCAACTCGATAGTGGGTAGGCGCTCATGAAAGCACTGGTCAAAAAAAATGCGGAAGAAGGCCTTTGGTTAGAAGATGTGCCGATGCCAGCGGTCGGCGGCAGTGATGTTCTGATCAAGGTTCATAAAACGGCCATTTGTGGCACCGATGTGCACATTTACAACTGGGATGACTGGGCCAAAAAGACGATACCGGTCCCGATGACAGCGGGCCATGAATACGCCGGCGAAATTGTTGAACTGGGTGCCAATGTCACCGGTTTAGAGGTCGGCGATATTGTGTCGGGAGAGGGACATGTGGTGTGTGAGCGCTGCAGAAATTGCTTGGCAGGTCGTCGCCACCTCTGTCCTAACACTCAAGGGGTGGGGGTGAATCGGGACGGCGCGTTTGCCGAGTATGTGGCGATTCCCGCGACGAATGTTTTTCGGCCCAACGTTTACATCCCCACCGACTTATTGAGTATTTTCGACCCCTACGGTAACGCCGTGCACACCGCGCTGTCGTTCAATATGGTGGGTGAGGATGTGATCATCACGGGTGCCGGCCCCATTGGCATTATGGCGGCGATGGTGGCTGGGCACTGTGGCGCGCGCAATGTGATCTTGACCGATGTGAATGAATATCGACTTGATCTGGCGAAACGCATTGTGCCTAAGGTCCGCCCCATTAATGTCGCCAAGCAGGAGATCAGTCGGAACTTCATGGAGAGTCTTGGCATTCTTGAGGGTTTTGATGTCTGCCTCGAGATGTCGGGTTCACCGGCTGCGTTCCAAGATGTGTTAAGCAAGATGATTAACGGGGGCAGCATTGCGATGCTTGGCATCATGCCAGATGAGACTGGTATTGCATGGACTGACGTGGTGTTTAAAGGGCTCAATATTAAAGGCATCTATGGCCGTGAAATGTACGAGACGTGGTACAAGATGGTGATGATGGTGCAGAGCGGATTGCCGATCGAGCGCATCATTACCCACCGGTTCCATTACACCGAATTTCAGGAAGGTTTTGACATCATGCGCTCGGGTCAGTCGGGCAAAGTGATCCTCGATTGGAAGGCATGACATGAGTTACCACGATGTGAAGGACAGCTACGGCGCCGAGATCGCTGAAATAAAAGCGGCAGGTCTTTGGAAGACGGAGCGCGTGATTGCTTCTGAGCAGAAAAACGAAATTACCCTCGAAGGCGGCGCCAATGTGGTCAACATGTGTGCCAATAATTATCTTGGGTTGGCGAATAACGCTGAGGTCATGCGGGCGGCGAGCGATAGCTTGGCGCAGTGGGGGTTTGGTGCAGCCTCTGTGCGCTTTATTTGCGGGACCCAGGGCATTCATAAAACTTTAGAGCAGCGAGTGAGTGCCTTTGTCGGTATGGAGGACACGATTCTCTACGCGGCCTGCTTCGATGCCAATACGGGGTTGTTTGAAACCATTTTAGGTGCTGAGGATGCGGTCATTTCTGACGAGCTGAATCATGCCTCCATCATTGACGGAGTGCGCCTTTGTAAGGCGTCCCGGTATCGTTACAAGAACAATGATATGGCGGATCTTGAGGCTAACCTCAAGGCGGCGCGAGCCGCCGGGGCTCGACGCATTTTGATTACCACTGATGGTGTCTTCTCGATGGACGGTACGGTGGCGCAGCTAGATGCGATTTGTGATTTGGCGGATCAGTATGGGGCGATGGTCCACCATGACGACTGCCACGCGACGGGTTTCATGGGCGTGACGGGACGAGGCGTACATGAGCACTGCGGTGTGATGAGTCGCGTTGACATCATCACCGGAACCTTTGGTAAGGCTCTCGGAGGCGGTTCGGGCGGCTTTACCGCCGGTCGCCAAGAAATCATCGATATCTTGCGGCAGCGCTCGAGGCCGTATTTGTTCTCGAATACGTTAGCGCCGGCAATTTGCGCGGCCTCGTTGAAGGTGCTCGATATGCTGGAAGCCTCGACCGCATTGCGCGATACCCTTCATAGCAATACACAGTATTTTCGCGAGCAGATGCAGGCACATGGCTTTGCAGTGCCCGCAGGTGATCACCCTATCGTGCCAGTTATGCTGGGCGATGCGGTAGTGGCACAGCGAATGTCTGAGCGGTTGCTTGAACTAGGTATTTACGCAGTGGGGTTCTTTTATCCGGTGGTGCCCAAGGGAAAAGCTCGTATTCGCGTACAAATATCAGCCGGGCATACCAAAGACGATTTAGACAGAGCTGTTGCGGCCTTTAGTCAGGCGCAACAGGAGATCGCTGCGTAATCCATTGAGAAGTCGGTGGTCAGATCCCAAGCAAAGAAGCATCGCGGTTATCGCCCACACACCTTGCAAAGGGCACTGGTGCGCGTGATGGCGCGAGTTTAGCTGCGAGTTGGCTAGCGAACTGTATGACGTGGCGTCTTATTGTTGGCCTTGCCGGTAACGCCTAACCAATTCATGATAACCCTCGGTTTCAATCGCTGAGCGAGTATGAGTGACGATCAATCTAATGAGCCTTCAACGCAGCCTTCCAAATGGCGGGGCAGAACTGAAGTACTGTTGCTGGTCATCGGTGCGTTGGTATTGGTGATCCCTACCGTATTTGTTTTTCTCTCCGGTGCAGAGTAAAGCAGGGCGTCTTGCGGTGTTGCCACCGAGTATCCCCCTAGCGAGATCGCTGTGTTCAGCTTGGCGCGTCGACGCAGCGCTAAAGCGCCCTATCAAAAAGACTGATCTCTCGCGAGGCATCGGGTGACCAAACGGTATGCTCCAGCCACTGAGCGCAACAGGGCGCCGCTGTTAGCAGTGCTGCAATCGCAGCTGCCTGAGCAAGGTGTCGTATTAGAAATTGCGGCAGGATCAGGACAGCATGCCGCTTATTTTGCCCCTCAGCTCGCTCCTCGGCTGTGGCTACCCACCGATGTCGGTGCCGCTAATTTGGCATCCATAAACGAGTGGTGTGCTGAGGTAGATTGTGCGGGTTTGTTGGCAACGCAGTATCTCGATGTACTGGACACCGTGTGGGCGGTAGAGCAGCAAGTATTACCTGCGAGCGTGTCCGCAATCGTCAATATTAATATGCTGCATATTGCGCCATGGGCTTGTTGCCATGCCTTATTCGCTGGCGCCAAGCGGATTTTAGGGGACGAGGGCGTTGTGCTCATCTATGGGCCCTTCAAACAGCAAGGTCAACATACGTCGATCTCTAATGAGGCATTTGACGCCAACTTACGTGGGGAGAATGCAAGTTGGGGTATCAGGGATCAGGAAGCGGTGACGGAGGTGGCTCGCGAGGCAGGTTTTGAGTGTGCCAGCACGATCGCCATGCCCGCTAATAACCAAGTGCTGGTATTCCGCCCTCAATGAGCGTTGCCGCGCGCCGCAGTCACGGCTTTTGGGTTTCGCTTATTGCGTGGGCAAATTTTATTTTACTCATCATGGCGGTGATGAAGTTCATTCCGTTGATGATGTCGCTTTCGTACGGCCTCGACCTTGCCCCTGATCAAATCGCCAAGGGTCTAGGACATGAGCGAGCTTGGGCCCTCGATTTGATTTCTGATACACCCTATCTGCTTACAGTCTGGTTGATGGTGGGGGGATTATTACGATGGCAAGGGGGGCAAGCCCGCTTGATACCTTGGCAATAGCAATAGCCCAATTGCAGTCGCCGTAGGTAGTCGATACGCTCAACCCCCATTGATTAGTCACTTGCCGTTTGATTTTTGTTATCAAGTAGAAGGGAGAAAAGAATGCAATTTACCCTGCTGATGGTTGCCGCAGCCATTGCGATGGTTGGCGCAATCTTTCATGGATATGTCGGTGGCCGGCTTTATATGAAAAACATCCGGGAGAGCCAGTTAGCTTCGCTAACGCAGTCACTCAGCTTGGTGTCCTGGCAGATGTTTACCGTCTTGTTACTGGTGAGCGCTATCACGTTTATCGTGGTGGCGTGGAAGCCCCACCTGGCGTTAATGGCCGTGCCTCTGATGGGCGCTAACGCGTTGGGCGCGTGTTTGTTTTTAGTATTGAGCTTAATGGGGCATTCGGCCCTGATTAAACTGCCCGGTCTCTATTTGATGGGCCTTACTGCGCTGCTGAGCTGGCTGGGTATCGCCGCTACTTGAATGAGAGGGATTGGTTCAGAGATTTCCGATTCGTCAAAGGTGAATGCATGCATAGTGGCGGTTGAACAATGAAACGAGAGGTAATGGTGACGTGATTATTATTGTTGCAGCGCTAGAATTTGCGACCCAAGAAAAGCGTGACGAGGCTGTTGCGCTGACAGCTGATGTGCAACGGCTGACCCGATTCGAGGAGCCGGGGTGCTTCGACTATTGCTTTGCCCCAGATCCAGCCGAACCGACGCGAATACAGGTGTATGAACTGTGGGAAAACAGCGAGTGTTTGGCTGCGCACTTTGAGCACCCTTACTACGACCGGATGGCAAGCTTGCTGCGGGGTGTGGGGATGGTCAGCAGCACCAATCAAGCCTATCTCATTGAGCAAGGCGAATCGGTCTACACAGAGACTGGTGGTAAGAAAACGGCATTTTTCCAAGACTGATATCACCGTTTAGGTGCCGGTTATTATCTGAGTTGTTAGAGCCGCTAACGCCGATCTTCTCAATTCACTTGTGTACTCTGAGCCTACTAGCCGCAATACGGTGATACTGGGTCATCAAGTGTAAGGAACCAGCTAACCAATAAGGCGTGCCGGCGGTCACTGAGACGGCATTAGGGCCTGGTCTGAACCACTTCTCTGACTCGCCAACTCATAATCTCAAGCAGTCACCTGCTAACACACGGCGGAGCTGACAGTTTATCTTCAAGATTGCCCTGTTTAATTGGGCTAAATGGCCACTCAAAACGTAAGCCTTACACTATTGCATCACTGCCTGATCTTCCGGGCTCGCCATAGCAAAGTGATTGAGGGGAGGGGCCGGAGGTATGAACAAGATCGCAGAGGCGCCATTACTGATCGCCACACTGGGCATCATGCTGTTTTCGATGATGGATGCAGTGATGAAAGGGCAGGCTCTCGCTATGGGAACTTACAACGCGATGTTTTGGCGGATGTTGATGGGTGCAATCTGCGTCTCTCTGCTCTATCTGCCGACTAGGCCAATAGCAGCCTCTGGCCGCGTACTGAAAATTCACATCATTCGCGCCACATTGACGGCGGTCATGGCGTATTTATTTTTCTATGGCTTGACACGCATTCCTTTGGCGCAAGCGATTGGATTGTCTTTTATTGCCCCGATTATCACGCTCTTTCTTGCCGTCCCGTTATTGGGCGAGCGGATTGGTGCGAACGCCAAGCTTGCCGCGGTATTAGGGTTTGGTGGCGTGATCGTCGTCGTCGGTGGCGAGGTTTTATCGGTTGGTCCCGACGGTGATTTGCTTGGCATGGGCGCGGTGCTCTTATCTGCAGTGATGTACGCCTTTAATCTTATTTTACAGCGGATGCAGGCTTTAATCGCGAAGCCCTTAGAAATTGCGTTTTATCAAAACATCATCGTCTTTGTGATTTTATTATTGGCGGCACCTTTTGCAGCGTCATTACCGGCCAATGCGATGCAATGGGGTGGTGCCGCATTAGCCGCTGCCTTAGCCATCGGCTCGCTGATGTTGATGGCAGCTGCTTATCGTCAGGCAGAAGCGCAGCGATTGGTGAGTATTGAATACACGGCTTTTATCTGGGCGGCGATTTTAGGCTGGTTTTTCTTCGCCGAGGCGGTCACCGCACGCACACTACTTGGGACAGGTCTCATTGTATTGGGTTGCCTTGTGAGCGCGCGAGGCGGGAGCCGCTAGCAATCGGGTGGCTCCGCCGCCTATTACGACATGGTTTAACGTGCGAGCTGTTTGGCCAACATAAAATCGTGATGGGGGAGATACAGCAGATCGGCGACTTTGCGTATCACATGTTCTTCGTAGCGGCTCAGTGCGTCGTCCGCGAGCGCGACACGCCACATCATGGTCAGCAACTGACGTTTTTGGTCAACGGTAGCGATGTCATTAATCGTGCGGGTGAACTCGAACAGGCAGGTTGCCGCGTCTACGTTATCAGCGGCCTCCTCGGTGACGGTGGCGACGTCTTCCCCACTGAGCGCAAAATTTTCTGTGAGCAGTAAGCGGATCGACTCGCGCTCTGTCTCGTCGATAGTAAAATCAGATCGTGCCACCTCGAACATGAGCGCTGCACAAGAGAGCTCTAAGGCGCGCAGCGGCGTCTCGTCACTGGTTGCTTTGGTTCCCGAAAAAAGGGCTGTCAGTTTAGTTAGTAACACGAATAATAAGCATCCAAAGTGTCAGCGGAGCAGCGATTAATGGTGGGCCTACTGACCATGCTCGGTAGCCTGCTGTTTGATAATGAACCAGGTCATCAGCGCTAATAAAAAGATAACGCATTCGACGACTACTTCAGGTGTGGTGACGGCACCGCCATGGAGCGTCGCAGAAAGGATGCGCCCTGGCGCGACCAAGCCAACTAGGCACCCCCCTATTAAGACGAATACGGCATGTTGCCTGGCAGCACCCCAAAGCAGAAGCACCCCGACACCAATAGTAAAGGCAGCGGAATCGCCGATTTGGGCGCTTCTGCCCGTGCCATCGAGCAGGCTGGCGCCCACCAGACCGGCTGCCGTCTCAGGTTGGTACCACCACATTCCACCCATGATCAGCGCGCCCAACCCCGCAAGCCCAGTGAGTGTTCGCAATAAAGTCAGCATGTGAGTTTCCTTTCCAAATTCGCCGCCTGACAGGATGCGCTCGGTAACAAGGCAATCGCCTTTAATCGTGGCTAATCATAGCGTGCAAAGTTAACTCGCACTATCCGCAGAATCCAAAATTGCGGTGTAAAAGTCGACTGGTTAGAGCACGTTGCGCCTAGCGGCCTAACTTATCCACCAAACTATAGAAGAGCATCCCGGCAACTAATCCAGGCCAACGCAGTAGCGTGCCACCCGGAAAGCGGCGAGTGGGAACTGCAGTCATCAGATCAAATCGCGACGTATTGCCATCAATCGCCTCTGCCAGTAAACAGCCTGCCATAGTGGCCGTCGGGACACCGTGACCGGAAAAGCCTTGGGCGTACCACAAGTGCTCTCCGACCCGGCCGAAATCAGGCAGACGGTTAAGCGTAATGCCCACTGCGCCACCCCAGCCAAAATCAATTTTGACATCGCGGAGTTCCGGATAAATTTTGAGCATATGGGGGCGAACAAATGATTTGATATCGGCGGGGAATCGACTCGAATAATTTTCACCGCCACCAAATAATAAACGACCGTCGGCTGACAGCTTCCAGTAGTTGATCACAAACAACGTATCGGACATGGACACATTATCGCGGTTGATGCGTGATAATAGTTCCGCGGGCAACGGTTCAGTCGCGATCACAAAATTGTTGATCGGCATGATGTTCCCAGCCAGACGCGGTGCGATCTTACCGAGGTAGGCATTGCAGCCCAGCACCACCTGTTTGGCACGGACACAGCCTCGATCTGTTTTGACTGTGCCTGAACGACCGTCGGCAAGCGGTCGGCCACGAGTGCCCTCGTAGATCTTGACCCCCATTTTGGCGGCCGCACGCGCTAATCCCAGTGCGTACTTCAAAGGGTGCAAGTGCCGACAGCCCGTGTCGAGCAAGGCGCCATGAAACCCCCTGGCGCTGGTAAGCGCCGATGTCTGCTCTGGCGATAAGTAGGTCAGCCCTTCATAACCATAGACCGTTTCGAGATGTGCTTTTTCTGCTTGTAGTTCCTGAGCATGACTGGGTTTAGCCGCGAGATGGAGATTGCCAACACCGAGCTCACAGTCGATATCATGCTGGTCAATTAGCCCGCAGACTCGGTCTACTGCTTCGAGACTCAACTCCCACAGGGCTTTGGCGGTGTCGAGTCCAACCCACTCCTCAATTCGCGTCTGATCGACACGTTGACCGGTTCCTACATGACCGCCATTGCGTCCTGAGGCGCCCCATCCGATCCGTTCGGCTTCCAACAGCACCACGTCATACCCGCGCTCTCGCAGGTGTAGGGCCGTCGATAGCCCGGTATAACCGCCGCCAATGACACAAACGTCGGTGTCAATCTCGCCCTCAAGCGCAGAATAGGGCGCCAGCAAGGGGGCTGAATGAGCGTACCAACTGGTGGGGTATTCAGCTGGGTCTGAGGGTGTCAATTTACGGATCATGGATGGCATTATGCCGCTTGCTGGCGTGATGACGCCATCAGATACTATGCCTCGTGTTTTATTGCCCGCGGGGTTTTATGAGTCAACCGACCGACGAGATCGATTCCAGTAGCGCTGGGGCTTACGCTCCAGAGGGTAATTTTGATGCCTCGCAAGTGCCGCCTGCTGACATGGCCACTATTGAAGCATGGATCAAAGAGCACAATATTTCTGAGGTGGAATGCCTCGTACCGGACATGACCGGTAACGCGCGCGGAAAATTTATTCCTGCGCATCAGTTTATTGCTAACCGAGAAATTAAGTTACCTGAGTCGATTATGGTGCAAACGGTCACGGGCGAGTACACCGACGACCACTGGGACTTTGTTGAGCCGACCGATACCGATATGCTGCTGCGTCCCGATGCAAGCACGCTGCGTATGGTGCCTTGGGGCCGCGAACCTACCGCGCAGGTGATCGCCGACTGTTACAAAACCGATGGTGAGCCACATCCCTTATCCACCAGAAATGTACTGCGCTATGTGCTTGGTCTCTATGAGGAAGCTGGGCTAAAGCCGGTGGTGGCACCTGAAGTGGAGTTTTTTCTGGTCCACAAAAATACGGATCCTGATTATGAGTTGATTCCGCCCAAGGGGCGTTCAGGTAGACGAGAGGTGGCAAGACTCTCTTACAGTATTGATGCTGTAGCGGAATTTGAAGATTTCGTTGAAGACATGTACGACTTTGCTGATCAGCAAAAACTCGATGTCGATACGCTGATTCACGAAAACGGTGCCGCTCAGCTCGAGATCAACTTTAATCATGGCGATCCCCTCGCAATGGCCGATCAGGTCTTTGTCTTTAAGCGCACGGTGCGTGAGACCGCCCAGCGCTACGGCATGTACGCCACCTTTATGGCCAAGCCCATGCAGCGCGAGCCCGGTTCAGCATTGCATCTTCATCAAAGCGTGCTCGACCTCGAAACGGGCAAAAACATCTTTACGACGCCGGACGGGAAACCAAGCCAGGCGATGATGGAGTACATGGCTGGGTTGCAACGTTACACCCCAGAGCTCATTAGTTTTTACGCGCCCAACGTTAACTCATATCGCCGTTTGGCGCCGGATATTTCGGCACCGATCAACTTGAGTTGGGGGTTCGACAACCGCACTACGGCATTTCGAGTGCCCAATTCTGATGCCGCTAACTTGCGCATTGAAAATCGCTTTCCCGGCGTCGATGCGAACCCGTATTTGGCGATCACGGCGTCGCTTGCCAGCGGATTATTAGGGATGCGCCAGCATTTGCAGCCCACGGCACCACACCAAGGCACCGCCAACGAAGACAGTGTCGGCGTGGCTCGGACATTGGAGGAAGGTGTGCGTAAGCTGAACGACACCCCAGAGTTGCAGGCAATGATTGGTGAGTTGTTTATGCGCGCTTATGCAGCCGTAAAACTGGATGAGTTTGAGGAATTTAATCGGGTGATCAGCTCCTGGGAGCGTGAACACCTTTTGCTTCAAGTGTGATCCAGCTCCATATGAACCAAAACCTTGAGTGTGCAATGACTTATGAGTGAGTCGGTACTGTCTTATCAACTTTATCGGTGGGCGAAGTATTTTATTTACGCCATGCTGTCGCTCAATATTTGGTTTTTTCTTGCTGAGGAACTCGCTAGCGCACAATTTGCGCTTGAAGCCGATGACACTGCGGTGATGGGTATCCAGCTATTTTCAGCGACGCTCGATACCATTGCTTGGGTGATTTTGTTACTGCTGTTTGAGGCCGAGACAGCAGTGATACCCGACCATCGTTTGAAGGGTTTGCTCCGGTTTGTGATTCACGCTGTGCGAATGTTGTGCACGCTGGCGATCTGTTTGGCTTTTTTGGGTTACATCGCCGAGTGGACAACCCTGCTATCGAGCATGCCGGTCACGGAAACCGCTTGCAGTCTTGTCTCGGATAATTGGGTGGTGATGCTCAAGCTTGACGAATTTATCCCGCTGACAGTCGACAACTGTGCGCAGTGGGGATCTGATGCGAGAGTGGTGTCGGGGTTGGAGCATGTCTTAGCCGCTCCCTCTGGCTTGCTGGCCGCCCAGCGCTTAGCGCTGGTTGATGTGGTCAATGCCGGCGCATGGATCCTCGTGGTGGTGCTGTTAGAAATTGATGTGAGAGTGCTGACCCGATGGGATGAGATGGCTCGGTTCGCAGTGCGTATCTGGAATAGCATCAAGCTCGCGCTTTATGCGACGCTTATCGCGGCCGCCATATTTTGGGGCTTTAAGGGCAATTTCCTTGATTTTTGGGACGCCGCGCTGTGGCTGTTTGCCTTCGTGTTTATCGAGCTCAACGTCTTCGAGTGGCAACAAGAGATTCGCGATGACCCTGAAAGTAGTCAACCCAATGTGTGAGTCAGGTTCAGCCCCTTTGGCTAGGCAGTGGCCCTAGCTTGAGTGGCATACTGCTCTAGCGTCTGCTCCAGATCTTGATCGAGAACTTAATTAAGAACCTAGTCAAGATCGTAGTCGAGATCGTAGTCGCCCAGCTCTTCCCGTAATCGCAGTATTTCAAGGCGCTTTTCTGCACGCCGCCGTTTGGCAGCTTTGAGCGCTTTTTCAGTTGCGGTATCGGTCAAAATGAAGGAACTCAGCTCGTCGTCATTGAGGTCGTCAAGGGCCTGTTCGAAAAACTCATCCGATGGCTCTTCGGTTATGACGGTTGTTTCTCTCTCACCCATAAATCACCCCCCGATGATCTTGAACAAAAGGTCAGCCTTGGGCTGATGAGTGTCATGACAACGCAGTAATGCCATCGCCACAAGCATTTTTTTGATCTGACATAACTTAGCCTAAATAACTAATGGCGCTAAGGGTCGACGCCTTTTAAGCAGAATGTCGGCTTTATTTGATGGTATTTGCGACGGTCTTCGCCAGCGTATCAGCAATGGATTCTGGCGTTTCGTCGTCAGAATCAATGATCACGTCGCCATAGTGTTCATATAACGGCACGCGCTCTGCATAGAGGTCACTCAGTGTTTGCTGCCCCTCTGATGCAATGCCTCGCTGGGGGGCAAGCGAAACCCGATACTCAATGGTTTCTAAGCGTGCACGCAGGTAAATGACGAGCGAATTTGCGGACAGCCGCGCCATAATCTTCTCGCTATAAACGACAGAACCCCCCGTTGAAATGACCGATGAGGATAATGGCATGGCGGTTAAAACCTGTTCTTCGATGGCACGAAAAGCGGTATTCCCGCGAGCATCTACGATTTGTTGCAGGGTCAGATTCTCCTGCGCCTCTATCAGATTATCTGTATCCAGTAGATCAAGGCCTAGCTGCTTCGCTAATACTTTTCCGACCGTGCTTTTGCCGCAGCCAGGCATACCGATCAGCGTAATAATATTTGAGGACACAATATGATGCGGCTCCCTGCGCGATAGTGAGTTTCGATGTTGGCGGCGTAGCTTACTTTATACGATGGGCAGTTTGTCCCTATCAATCCCTTTCCACTCTGCGCTCATCCTGATTGTGCTCAGACGGCACTGATCCTTCCGATGTACTGCTTTATTTGCTTTGACACGTCAGCTGGCCCAGTCCCGTTTGGCTTTAAATTGTTGAGACAGGTATGCCATCTGATCGGCCAGCACCCGCTCTTTAGCGAGGTAGTGCCATTCGTAAGTGTTCGGTTTAAAGGGCACCGCTAATAGCGGCATCGACGCCTCTTCCGGGGTTTGGCAGTCTTTGAGCCAGTTACAACGTTTGCAGGCTGCCACCACGTTTTCCCATTTATTGGTGCCGCCACGCGAGATCGGTATGACATGATCCCGAGTCAAGTCACTGCGCCGAAACTGGCTGCCGCAATACAGACAACGGTGATCATCGCGGCGGAATAGGGTGCGGTTACACAGTGGCGGCGTGAAATGATTCAGCACCCTACCTTCGAGGGCAATAATGGGCTGCAGCACGATTTCAGATCGGATGCCCGTCAGTCGTTGAATGCCGCCAAAAACGGGGGCTAATGATTCGCCAATACCATAGAGCACTCCGCCACGAGCATAGGCGGTGATCGCTTCGTTGAGTGTTAGCCATCCTCTCGGTTGGCCTGATACATCCAGCTTGAGAATCGCTTGCATGGGCCTCGCTCACTGGTTTTGTAGACCGTACTGAAAAATCTAGCACATGACAATCGCGGAGCTCGAAAAGGCTGGCGACTTCGCATCAAGACGTATGGGCTCAGCCGGCGATTAAGCAGACGTTACACAGCGGTCCATTCTGCGCAGACCAGCTCGTGATCACCATCGAGTATTCGGCCTTGAAAACACTCCCCAGCCTGCACCATACCGACACCGGCTGGCGTCCCTGTCATGACGATATCGTAGTCCTCCAGCTGACAAAATTGAGACAGCTCTTGCAGGATAATAAGGGGGGGGTAGAGCATGAGACTGACGTCTCCTTTTTGGCGCAGACTGCCGTCGATCTGAAGTTCGATGCCCAGCTGATCTAGTGACTTCGGTGCGGGCACAAAGTCGCTAAACAGCGCCGATCCGGTAAAGGCTTTACTGCGCTCCCAAGGTAGCCCAGCCGCTTTGAGCTTGGCCTGGGTCGCGCGTTTAGTGAGGTCTAAGCCAAAACCAACAGCGCCGACTTGGCCATCGAGCATCATGAGACAAATCTCCCCTTCGTAGTGCAGAGGCTCGTTCATCACTGAAACCAGATGTTGTCCAATGGCGGTTGAGGGTTTCATAAAAACCACCATGTCGTCAGCGGGCACAGACGCCATTTCTGCAATATGAGCGGCGTAATTTTTGCCAATGCAAACAACCTTTCCGGGTTTGACCGACTGACCATTGAAGGTGACTGGCTGCATATTTTGTCCTTTATATAGACGACACTATAAGGGGATTTTGGGTGGGTTGTCTGGCGCGAATCTGGATCGAATAATGCCCGGGATTACGGTACTCTCCCACCCCTGAAGATCGACAAGACAAAAATTAAAGGGGTAGCACATGCACTGGTTACGAACTCTGATCGCGGTTGTGTGTTGTTATCTCCTGACACCATTGGCATCGGCAGTGGATCAACCCAATATTTTGGTGATTTGGGGTGACGATATTGGATTTTGGAATCTCTCCACTAACAATATGGGGATGATGGGCTATCAGACCCCCAACATTGACCGCATTGCTAATGAGGGGGCTAAGTTCACTGACTACTACGGCCAGCAAAGCTGTACCGCCGGGCGCTCTGCTTTTATTACCGGCCAATCGCCTATCCGCACTGGACTGACGAAGGTAGGCGTTCCTGGTTCAGATATGGGCATTCAACCGGAGGATGTCACCCTCGCGAGCCTACTCAAGGAGCAAGGCTATGCCACCGGGCAGTTTGGTAAAAACCATCTGGGCGACCGCGATGAGTTCTTGCCGACAGAACATGGCTTTGATGAGTTTTTTGGCAATCTCTATCACCTAAACGCGGAGGAGGAGCCTGAGGATCCTGATTACCCCAAGAGCCCTGCGTTCAAAAAAATGTTTGGTCCGCGAGGCGTGGTGCATAGCTTTGCGGATGGGCGGGTCACGGATACCGGCCCGTTAAACCGAAAGCGAATGGAAACAGTGGATCTTGAGTTTTTAGAGGGCGCACAGCAATTTATTAATCGGGCGGCGGCCGATGATAAGCCGTTTTTTGTTTGGCTTAACTCGACGCGGATGCA
>ENA-UZXB01006174-UZXB01006174.1-metagenome-genome-assembly--contig:-Day-2-1m-contig-6174_pt1 | contig 19517 bp, 16 predicted proteins | sample MGYA00260339_ERZ794899 | MGnify/ENA metagenome assembly ERZ794899 | reverse complement strand
GTAAGCTAATTACTCAAGGTATTTCCTCTGAGGATGTCTGAAAATAGATAACCTATTGACTAAATTTCTATTTTTTAGTATTGGTCAGATACTATTTGTTCGCAAGATAGATCTTGGTGTTTTATTTATTCTGACAGCTAGAGAATAACATATTCTCGAAAACCATTCTCATTTTTTTCTGTGTATTTATTGGTGTAATCCCGTAAACTTAGGAATGTTCCACATTCTCCTCTCGATGTCCCAAAATGCTCTTTTTGTCCGTCCATAAACGCTAATTATTGATTTTAACGGGACTTTATGATACTTGTTAAAAAGCTAATAATCAATTAAATAACATTTAATGTGGAATACTTATGACAAAAAGTGGGAGAAAGTGGGTGAAAGTGGGAGATTAGAGTATATTTTTGTTTTGAAAAAGAAATTAAATAGTGTCTACGCCACTTTACATAGGAGAATTTGAAGCTAAGCTTGATGATAAGGGTAGAGTGGTTTTGCCAGCAGGTTTGAAAAAGCAGCTGCCAAAAGACGCTATTGGCAAATTGGTGGTGAATAGAGGGTTTGAGAAATGCTTGACACTGTATACCCGTAAAGACTGGGATGTTGAATTAGGAAATCTCTCTAATTTGAATCACTTCAATCGCAAGCATAGAATGTTTGTTCGTCAATTCAGCAATGGAGCGACAGAGATTCAACTTGACAATTCGTCTAGAATGCTTATTCCTAAAAAGTTATGTGAGTATGCTTCTATTCAAAACGAGGCAGTCTTTTATGCTTATGGAAATAGAATAGAGATATGGAGTAAGCATCTGTATGATGAAATGATGGATGTAGATGCTGATGATTTTGCTGATTTGGCTGAGGATGTAATGGGAGCTCAAGATAACATGGGAGGGGATAATGATTAATTATCACAACCCAGTAATGTTAGAAGAGTGTATTAGTGGTCTGAATATAAATCCTTCGGGTACATATGTGGATGTGACTTACGGCGGCGGCGGTCATTCTAAGGCTATTCTTGACAATTTAAGTGAAGAGGGTGTGCTGTTGGTGTTTGATCAAGACGAAGATGCTTTGGGGAATCGCGTGGAAGATCCTCGTTTGAAATTTTGTGAAGGGAACTTCAAGTATTTAAAACATTTCTGTTCTTATCACGGAGTTGATGCGATTGATGGTCTGCTTGCTGACCTGGGTGTCAGTTCACATCATCTAGATGCTCGTGAAAGGGGATTTTCGTTTCGTTTTGGTGCTTCTGATTTGGATATGCGTATGAATCCAAAGGCTGAATTGACAGCTGCTGAGATTTTGAACACTTATGATCAGCCTAATCTGGCAAAGCTATTTCGTAGTTATGGTGATTTGGATAAGGCTTCTCCTATTGCAAATGCAATTGTTGATTACAGGTCGGCAAGTCCTTTAAAGACTACTGAGGATCTCGAGGAGGCGGTAAAAAAATTCCTAAACGAAAAGACAAGAAATAAGACACTTGCTAAGATTTTTCAAGCTGTCAGAATAGAAGTTAATGAGGAGCTAGGGACTTTAGAGGACTTGTTAGAGCAGGCTACAGAATTGCTTGCGGATGATGGTAGGTTGGTGGTAATGTCATATCACTCGATGGAAGATCGTGTTGTAAAAAATTTGATACAAACAGGTAATGTTCAAGGAGATCGAAAAGCTGATGTCTTTGGTCGGGTGCCGGTGGTTTATAAGTCTTTAAATAAGAAGCCAATTCTAGCTACTGCTGAAGAAATAGCAGAGAATTCACGAGCGAGAAGTGCTAAGTTAAGAGTGGCTAGAAGGGTGAAGTCATGAAAAGAAAGTTCTTTTCAATAGCGGATTACGGTTTGACTACGGAGTGGGCAAAGTTTTTAGTATTTCTATTTGGCTTAGCGTTGGTGTATATCTACTTCTCTCACAGAACGGATAACATCGTTCGAGATATCTCCTCTACGAAAAGAGGTTTAGTGGAATTGCGGGCGGAGAACATAACCTTAAAATCAGAGATTATGCGTAAGCGTAGTCGTGAGAATTTGGAGGAAAGGTTGAAAGAAAGAGGCGTTAAAGAGCCTAATAAAGCAATTAAAGTAATTCGAAAATCAGATGGCAGCTAATATTAAAAGAAGCATAATGTGGCGTGCTGTTTTTGGCATGGGTGCGGTTGTCCTTTTTGCCATCTGGGTGTCTGTGGAGATGTTTCGCATACAGTTGATAGAGGGCGATAAGTGGCTCAGTGTTTCAGACAGTGCCACTATAAGGCATCAGGATATCTCTCCGGCACGCGGCAATATTTATTCTGATGACGGTAGTCTTCTTTCTACATCAATGCCGATTTATGAAATACGTTGGGATGCCACTGTAGTTCAGTCAGATACGTTTGCTAAATATGCAGATAGGCTTGCCATTGAGCTTTCGGAATTATTCCCAGACAACTCGGCTTCCTACTACAGCACGATTCTTAAAAAAGCAAAGAGGGAAAAGAGTAGATATAAGTTAATTAGAAGGCGTGTCACCTATCACGAGCAGAAAGCGATGCGTGAATTTGCGATATTCAATAAAGGGAGGTTTAAGGGCGGCTTCTTATCTGAACTGAATACAAAAAGAGTAAAACCAGCAGGAAGGCTTGCTTTTAGGACCATAGGATATCGAAATGAAGATAATCTAGGGGTGGGTTTGGAGAGAACTTATGATGGTGATCTGGGAGGAGTAAAAGGTAAACGACTCGTTCAAAGGATTTATGGAGGTTATAGGCCGATAAATGATAATAATCTCATTGAGCCTCAAAATGGACGAGATGTACATACCACTCTCAATATTGATTTTCAAGAGATTGCACAGCGATCATTGGAGAATGCATTGGTGAAGCATAAAGCTGACCACGGTTGTGTGATTGTGATGGAAGTGGCAACGGGTAAGATAAAAGCTATTTCAAACTTAAAAAGAAGGAGTGATGATACGTATGGTGAATTGTATAATTATGCTATCGGTGAAAGTTATGAGCCTGGGAGTGTGTGGAAAGTCTACTCTGCTATGGCTGCCTTTGAAGATGGTCTTATAGAGCCAGAGGATTCATTGAGTGTAATGAATGGCGAAAGGGAGTATTTCGGCAAGCCTATGCGTGATTCAGACAAAGGGCATTATAAGAAAATGAGCTTTAAGCAAGCCTTTGCAAGATCTAGTAACGTTGCTTTCTCGTCTATAATTTTTGATAATTATTCGGACAATCCAAGTAAGTACATCTCGCACCTTAGAAAGTTAGATTTAGACAAGCCTACAGGTGTAGAAATACTTGGCGAGCCAGACCCTTTCTTGAATCACCCTTCGTCTAGTAGTTGGTCTCAGCTTACTCTGCCATGGTTGGCCATTGGTTATGAGAACCAGCACACGCCTCTACAGTTGCTCACGGCATATAATGGGATAATTAACAATGGCTTAATGGTGAGCCCAAGGATTGTGAATCGAGTAACCGATGCTGGAATAGTGACAACCGATAATGCGGAAAATGTGAAAGAAGTAAGAGTCTGTTCAAAAGAAACTTCAGACAAGATAAAAGAGCTAACTGCTGCTGTATTTACCCATGGTTCAGCAAGAAGGGTACGTAGTGATGTTGTGGCGATGGGTGGAAAAACAGGAACGGCCCAAATTGCAACTAAAGGACAGTATCAAAAGGCAAAACTGTACAACGCAAGTTTTGTGGGTCATTTTCCTGCCGACAAACCGGTGTACAGTGTGTATGTGATGGTCAATAAGCCAAGTAATGGTCAGTTTTATGCGTCTTCAGTAGCTGCTCCGGTATTCTCAGATGTGGCACGAAAAATATTTACCATAAGTGTGAAGCAAGAGATTCAAAATGATGAAGTAAAAATGCCAACTTATAGCTCAGGATATTACTCAGATATAGATAAACTTAATTCAGTTCTTGGCTTGCAAATAAGAGAAGAAGTAAATAGTGAGTTGGTACAGTTTGACAATCGAAAAACGCGATTTACTCCTATTTCTATATCTGATGGACATATGCCTGATGTGATAGGAATGGGAGTGAAAGATGCCTTATATCTATTGGAAATGCGAGGGCTTAAGCCAAAAGTAAGAGGAGTAGGGAGAGTTGTAGAGCAAAGTCCTAAAAAAGGAGAGAAAGTATCAAGGAATAGGGTGGTTTATATCCGGTTACAATGAAAGTATTAAGAGACATATTGCCAGTAATCACTTCATCTAAAATAGTTGGAGATACCTCAGTCGAAGTTGTTGGGATGACGCTTGATTCTCGCCAAGTAAAAGACGGATTTTTATTTGCGGCAACGAGAGGAGCTAACACAGATGGTCACTTTTATATACCAAAAGCTATTGAGTCAGGTGCATCTGTAGTACTTTGTGAAGAGCTAACCAATACTGAGGGTGGAGTGGTTTATATCGTAGTTGAAAATGCGGCGAAAGCATTGGGAGAATTAGCTTCTGCATTTTATGACTTCCCCAGTAGAAATATAAAACTAGTTGGCGTTACAGGCACCAACGGTAAGACATCGATAGCAACTATGCTTTATCAATGTTTTATTAATCTAGGTCACTCTTGCGGACTACTTTCTACTATAAAGTATTCCATAAATGGGACAGATACAGTCAGTACCCATACTACTCCAAACAGCGTCAGAATAAATGAACTTTTAGACGAAATGGTGTCAGAGGGTTGTGAGTATGCTTTTATGGAGGTGAGTTCACACGCCTTACATCAGTACCGTACTTCGGGGTTAGACTTTGATGGAGCTGTTTTTTCAAACATCACTCATGATCATTTAGATTATCATACAGATTTCAAGGAATACCTCTACACTAAAAAAAGACTCTTTGATGAATTGAAACCAGAGGCATTTTCTCTAGTCAATAAAGACGATAAAAATGGAAAGGTTATGGTGCAGAATACAGCGTCATCTACTTATACATATAGCTTGAAATCGATGAGTGATTTCAAGACTAAGGTTATCGAAAATGATTTTGATGGAATGTTGCTTGATATTAGAGGTTCTGAAGTTTGGCTTCGACTAGTAGGTAGGTTTAATGCATACAATGTTTTAGCTGTTTATGGAACCGCATTTTTATTGGGTAAGGAACACTTAGATGTGGTCACAGCTCTAAGTGCTATCAATAGTATAGATGGTAGATTCCAACATATCAAAGAAGCAGGAATCACTGCCATCGTAGACTATGCCCATACGCCAGATGCATTGCAAAATGTTTTGGACACAATCAATGCTATCAGAACATCAAATGAGCAGTTGATAACCGTAGTAGGCTGTGGTGGAGATAGAGATAGGGAAAAGCGACCTGTTATGGCACGCATAGCTTGTGAAGGAAGTACACGAGTAGTACTCACTTCCGATAATCCAAGGACAGAGTCGCCTGAAGCGATTATCTCTGAAATGATGGAGGGTGTTGAAGCTCAGAATTATAAGAAGGTTTTAAAAATTACGAATAGAGAGGAAGCTATCAAAACAGCAATTAGCTTAAGTCAGCCTGGAGATGTGATTTTGGTCGCAGGAAAGGGGCACGAAACATATCAAGAAATTAATGGAGTTAGACAGCCATTTGACGATAAAGAAGTTATTTCAAAAAACATCAAATTAATAAAAGAGTAAATGCTATACCACTTATTTGACTATCTGCAAGACACCTATAATCTGCCAGGAGCTGGAGTGTTTAGGTATATATCGTTTAGAGCATCTATGGCTGTGATTGTGTCACTGGTGATATCTATGCTCTTTGGGAAAAGGCTTATAGATATGCTTCGCAATATGCAAGCAGCCGAAACTATTAGAACATTAGGTCTTAAAGGAGAAGAAGCCAAAAAAGGTACACCTACAATGGGTGGTTTGATCATAATAGCGGCCATTTTAATTCCTACTTTACTCTTCGCTAAATTAGATAATATCTATATCCAACTGATGGTATTTAGCACCGTATGGTTAGGATTGATAGGCTTTATTGATGACTACATAAAAATATATAAAAAGGATAAAGCAGGATTAGCTGGTCGTTTTAAAGTGATTGGTCAGGTCGGTCTCGGAATTATCGTAGCGTTGGTGCTTCATTTCAATGATAATGTAGTTGTACGTGAGCAGTATAAGATAGCAACCGTTCAAGAAGCACCTGAGGGAGCTGAGATCAAAGAAATCAACGGACAATTGATGTACTTTAAAGATGTCAAGAGTACATCAACTACTCTTCCATTTATCAAGACGCATGAGATAGATTATTCTAAATTAATATTCTGGATGGATGATGCAGGTGCTAAGAAATGGGCATGGGTTGTATTTATGCTTGTAGTTATCGTGGTGATTACTGCAGTATCCAATGGTGCAAATCTGACTGATGGAATAGACGGACTTGCTGCTGGTAGTTCAGCCATTATAAGTGTCACTTTAGCGGTGCTAGCGTTTATCAGCGGTAACCTCATTTTTTCTGACTACCTCAATGTAATGTTTATTCCTAATCAAGGCGAGCTCGTTATTTACGCTGCTGCTTTAGCAGGTGCTTGTATTGGATTCTTATGGTACAATAGTTTTCCTGCTCAGGTATTCATGGGTGATACAGGTAGCTTGGCATTGGGGGGTGTTATAGCTGTTCTAGCACTTATGATTCGCAAGGAGCTTGTACTTCCTATTCTGTGTGGGATTTTCCTTGTTGAGAACTTAAGTGTGATGCTTCAGGTAAGCTACTTCAAGTATACTAAGAAAAAGTATGGTGAAGGAAGAAGGATATTTAAAATGTCTCCATTGCATCATCATTATCAGAAACTCGGTTACGCTGAGCCTAAGATAGTAACTCGGTTCTGGATAGTCGGCATTATGCTAGCCATTTTCACCATTATAACATTCAAGTTGAGATAATAAGGTGCAGAAACTCATTTCCATAATAGGTGCCGGAGAAAGCGGTGTAGGTTCAGCCATACTAGCCAAGAAGGAAGGCTATGAAGTATGGGTGTCTGATTATGGGAATATAAAGCCTGAGTATAAAAATCAATTAGAGGCCTATACTATTCCTTACGAAGAAGGGAAACACAGTGAGGATAAAATATTGACTTCAGAAAAAATAATAAAGAGTCCGGGGATTTCTCCAGATATAGCATTGCTCGTAAAAGCTCGGGAAAGAAATGTTCCGATTATTGGCGAAATTGAGTTTGCAGCTGCTTATACAAACGCTTGCTTGATTGGCATAACAGGTACAAATGGAAAAACAACTACCACACTACTTACTTATCATATTTTAAAGAATGCAGGAGTAAATGTGGGTATGGCAGGGAATCTTGGTTACAGTTTTGCTAAGCAGGTAGCTTCAGAAGAATTTGATTACTACGTACTTGAATTAAGTAGTTTTCAACTGGACGACATGTGGACGGTATCTCTAGACTATGCAGTACTCCTAAACATAAGCCCTGACCACTTAGATAGATATGGATCCTTACAAAAATATGTAGACTCCAAATTCAGGATAAACCAAAATCAAAATAACAATCAACGTTTCATTTACTGTGCTGACGATGAGCTAATTAGCGAAAATATCTTAGGATGTAATACAAAATCGCAGTTGCTGCCATTTAGCCATCAAAACAAGGAACTAGAAGTAGGAGCTTGGGTAAGACAAGACCGAATAAATATAAAACTTAACAAACCAAAAATAGAATTTACTATGTCAGTAGACCAATTAACGATTGCTGGAAAGCACAACACTTACAATTCAATGGCTGCGGCTATAATTGCCAATTCACTTATGATCCGCAAAGAATCAATAAGGGAAAGTCTTTCGGATTTTAAAAATGTAGAACACCGTCTAGAGTATGTAAACAAAGTGAAAGGAATTCACTTCATCAATGACAGCAAGGCAACTAATGTCAATGCTGCTTGGTACGCACTTGAGAGTGTAGATGAACCAATTATCTGGATAGCTGGCGGTGTAGATAAGGGCAATGATTATGCATCTTTAAGTCCACTTGTGAAGGGAAAAGTGAGAATAATTGTTTGCCTAGGCAAAGACAATATGAAGCTTCACCAAGCATTCAGAAAAGATGTGGATATGATGATAAATGCTTCATCTGCAGAAGAAGCAGTTCAAATAGCTTATGGACTTGGAGAAAAAGGAGAAACAGTCTTGTTGTCTCCAGCTTGTGCTAGTTTTGATTTATTTGAAAACTATCAAGATAGAGGAAATCAATTTAAAAGATCAGTAAGAAGTCTGTGAAAAACTTCTTTGAGAAATATCTTAAGGGGGATCCAATCATTTGGTTGGTTGTCTTAGTACTATCTGTATTTGGAGTGCTAGCGGTATACTCATCTATGGGCTCATTGGCTTATAGTAAAGGGACTAGTCCCGAGTATTACTTGGTAAAACATACTGCATTGCTGATTTTTGGTTTGTTTGCAATGTGGCTAACCCATCTTATTCATATAAAGTATTTCTCAAGGATAGCTCAGATATTCATGTTTTTTGCAGTCTTGCTTCTAATCTATACCCTGTTTTTCGGCGTAGAGATAAATGATGCACGCAGGTGGATAGCACTTCCAGGTATAGGACTTACTGTTCAGAGTTCTGATTTTGCAAAGCTTGCACTCATAACCTATGTCGCAAGATTTATGGCCAAAAGGCAAGGGGAGGTGCATGATCTTAAAAGGACATTACTTCCAATTTTAGGCGTGATTTTGTTGATATGTCTATTAATATTTCCCGAGGATTTTTCAACATCGGCGGTACTTTTTGTGACCAGTATGTTGGTTCTGTTTTTGGGTAGAATACCACTCAAACAGTTGGGAGTGCTTGTTGGTATTGGAGTATTTGTATTGGGAGGATTGTTCATTTACGTGATGAATACGGATGTACAGTTTGGTAGGATCGCTACTATGAAAAGTAGAATAGAGGCATTTACGGAAGGAAGTGATGATGGTGGTACCTTCCAAAGCAGGCAAGCTAAGATTGCCGTAGCTAGAGGGGGCTTTATGGGTCAAGGACCAGGAAGAAGTAGACAGAAGAATGTTTTGCCTTCACCATTTGCAGATTTCATATATGCCATAGTGATTGAGGAGTATGGTTCAGTTTTGGGTGGACTTACACTTGTGATAATGTATCTTCTACTGCTCTACCGAGCATTTAGAATTGTGCTGCGTACCGAAAATTCATTGTCAGCTCTTATGGCTATTGGTTTAGCTTTTAGTCTCGTAGTGCAAGCTCTTATCAATATGGGAGTAGCTGTAAATATTCTTCCAGTGACAGGTTTGGCTTTGCCCATTGTAAGTAGAGGTGGGACATCTATTCTTTTTACAAGTATCGCATTCGGAATTATACTGAGTGCAAGTAGAACAATTTATCCAGATAGAGAAGATGTCAAGGAAGTATAAAGTTTTAATTTCAGGAGGAGGAACAGGGGGTCATATATTCCCAGCTATCGCAATAGCAAATGAAATAATGAGTCAATTCCCTGGCAGCGAGATAAAATTTATTGGTGCTGAAGGAAGGATGGAGATGGAAAAGGTTCCAGTTGCAGGTTATGAAATAGAAGGTTTATGGATATCAGGTCTTCAGAGGCGATTAACTCCAAAGAATCTTAGCTTACCTTTTAAGGTGATTTCAAGTCTATGGAAATCAAGAAAAATAATCAAGGAATTTAATCCTGACTTCACAGTTGGTGTAGGAGGTTACGCCAGTGGTCCTCTGAATTATACTGCTAGCTTACTTGGAATTCCAGTTTACCTTCAAGAACAGAATTCTTTTCCAGGGATTACCAATAAACTTTTGAAGAATAAAGCACGTAAGGTATGTGTAGCGTATGAAGGAATGGAAAGATTTTTTCCAGAGGAAAAAATCGTCATCACTGGAAACCCGATAAGACAAGACCTTTTGAGAAGTGATGTAAGCAAAACAGAAGCTTACAAATATTTTTCGTTAGATACTGAAAAGAAGACAGTGCTGATAATTGGTGGGAGCTTAGGAGCTAGAACAATCAATGAAGCTATGGAGGCGAACTTAGAGAAAATAATAAACTCAAATGTTCAAATTCTATGGCAAACAGGTAAGAGCTTCTTGGGAGATTTGGGTAAAATGCCTTGGGGAAATAGAGTGACCTTTATTAAACGAATGGATCTGGCTTATGCCGCTTCAGATGTGGTTGTAAGCAGGGCTGGAGCAATGTCTGTGTCTGAGTTGTCAGCATTAGGAAAACCTACAATCTTTATCCCTTCACCTTTTGTCTCCGAAGATCATCAGACGAAGAATGCTATGAGTTTTGTTTCTAAGGGAGCAGCACTTATGTGCAAAGATTCGGAAGCAAAGGAAAAGATAGGGGATCTTCTAAACGATGTACTCGCAGACAATAAAAAGTTAAAATCGCTCAAATCAGAAATTGCCAAATTAGGTCTGCCGAATGCCTCTCAAACAATAGTATCAGAAATTACAGCAGACTTTGATTCATAAGAAGTACATATATTTTTTAGGCATAGGAGGAATTGGCATGAGCTCGCTTGCTCGGTATTTTAATACACAAGGATATACAGTAGCTGGATATGATCGCACAAGAAGTACTCTGTCTTCTCAATTGGAAAGTGAAGGTATAGTAGTTACTTATGAGGACGATATCAATAGCGTAAGCACAGAATTTAAAACATCAAATAAAGCTGTAATGGTAGTCTATACTCCTGCCATACCAAGAGAAAATACGCTGTTCGATTTTTTTAAAAATAATGAATTTGCAATTTCTAAAAGAGCAGAGATATTGGGTGTCATTACACGCCAAACAATTAATCTGAGTGTAGCTGGAACACACGGTAAGACTACTACGAGCAGTATGGTGGCTACTATATTACAACAATCAGATTTGAAATTTTCCGCCTTTCTAGGAGGTATAAGTACTAATCTGGGGAGCAACTATTATTATCAAGAGGGCGAGAGTGAACACTATAGTGTAGCAGAAGCTGATGAATTTGATAGATCGTTTTTAAACCTGAATCCTCAGTACACAGTAATAACAAGTACCGATGCGGATCACCTAGATGTTTATGGCAAAAAGTCAGAATTACTAAGATCTTATGTAGAATTTTCAGAATTAGTTGTAAATAAGGAAAATCGATTTTATGCTTTACACCATGCAGACGAGTTAGACGGCGTATCTTATGCAATAGAAGACAGTAAAGCTGACTATTATGCTAAAGTACATGCTATCTCAGGAAGAGGCACTTCTTTCGATATAGTAACCAAAGATGGTAATGTATATTTCGAGGATTTATACATCAATATCCCGGGAAAGCATAATCTAGAAAATGCTATTGGAGCTACACTCATGTCAGCGAAGGCAGGAGTGAATGTGGAAGCGATTAAAAGCGGCCTCGCTAATTTCAAAGGGATTAAACGAAGATTTGAGTATGTTATAGATAATGAAAGCTTGATTTGTATTGATGATTATGCTCATCACCCTAGTGAATTGAAAGCCATTATTTCTAGTGTAAAGGACCTTTATCCAGGTAAACATATTACAGCAGTATTTCAGCCTCATTTATTTAGTCGAACAATGGATTTTATGTCAGAGTTTGCAACAGAGCTTTCACTGGTAGACCGCCTTTTCATATTGCCAATATATCCTGCAAGAGAATTGCCGATGGAAGGAGTGACTAGCGAAAAGCTGTTAAAAAAAATAAAGATACCATCTGCTCAAGTTGTTCAAAAAGAGAATCTGATAGAGGAGTTGAATAAAAATAAAATTGAAATACTCCTCACTTTAGGTGCTGGAGATATTGATAGATTGGTAGAACCTATTGCAAAAAGTTGTGGAGATAAATAAGAATCCATATTTCAGAAAATCAATCTATTTGCTAGTACTGATGGGATTGGCGGTATTGTTTTTTGGACTTTACAGAAACCAAAATGCTCAAATTTGCAATGAGATTTCAATTGCAATAGATGCACCTATCGAGCAGCAACTAATTACAACACCTATAATTCAAGACTACTTAGATGAGTGGTTTAGCGGTGGGCTTTCAGGTGTGCAAAAGAAAGATTTGTCACTCCACATTATAGAAGATAAAATTGAGAATTTGCCTGCTGTAGAGAGTGCTCAAGTAAGTTTTGACTTACGCGGAGTGATGAAAATAGACATTACACAAAAAGTACCAATAGTCAGAATTTACAATGGATCGACTGGAGGTTATTATTTAGGACAAGACGGTTCCAAAATACCTGTAGAAGGTCACGAGGTAGCCAGAGTTCCGATTGCGACAGGTGGGTTTTCCCAATCAATGATTAAGAAAGTATACACACTGGCAGCCTATGTGCATGAAAACCCATTCATAAAGGCTCTGACAGAACAGATATTTGTAAACAAAAATAGAGACCTTGTACTCATTCCCAAAATAAAGAATCAACGCATCATAGTGGGAGATACTATTGACTTAGATCAGAAATTTTCTAAGCTTCAAGATTTTTACACATATGGACTGAATCAGGTAGGATGGGAAAAGTATAAGTCTGTCAACTTAAAGTATAAAAACCAAATAGTTTGTAAATAGAATGGCTGAAGCACAAGAAAAAATAATCGTAGGATTGGATATAGGTACCACCAAAGTGTGTGCTATCGTAGGTAGAGCAAATCAATATGGTAAGGTTGATATTTTAGGCATGGGAAAAGTAGCTTCTCACGGAGGTGTCACAAGAGGTGTGGTGTCCAATATAGATAAGACAGTGGCAGCTATACAAGAAGCAATAAAAGAGGCTTCTGAGAAATCCAATGTAGATATCCAGAGAGTGCAAGTAGGCATAGCTGGTGCTCATATCAATAGCTTGCAGCATAGAGGTATGATTATCAGAAATGATGGGGAGGCTGAGATTAATACAGATGATTTACAAAAACTAGAAAATGATATGTTTAAACTGGCAGTAAAGCCAGGAGATAGAATTATTCATGTTTTACCACAAGATTATACTGTTGATGATGAACCGGGTATTGTAGATCCGGTAGGAATGGCAGGAGTAAAGTTGGAAGGTAACTTTCATATAATCACTGGTCAGATTTCTGCTGCAAAGAATATTTATAAGTGTGTTGAAAAATCTGGTCTTCGTGTATCTGATCTAGCTTTAGAGCCTCTAGCTTCAGCAGAGTCTGTATTGAGCAAAGAGGAACTAGAGGCCGGTGTAGTATTGGTAGATATAGGAGGTGGTACTACAGACGTAGCCATTTTCCACGATAATATCATTCGTCATACAGCGATTATACCTTACGGTGGAAATATTATCACTGAGGATATCAAAGAAGGATGTAATGTGATGAAAGCTCATGCAGAATTACTGAAAACAAAATTTGGTAGTGCCTTAGCTAATGAGCAAGACAAAAATGAGATAGTAACTATCCCGGGAATTAGAGGGAGAGAGGCTCGTGAGATATCGGTGAAAAATTTATCTAAGATTATCCAGGCTCGTATAGAAGAGATAATGGAGCTCGTATATTATGAAGTGAAAGCAAGTAATATGGAGAAAAAACTAGCTGGAGGTATAGTGCTTACCGGTGGTGGTTCTCAATTGAGCCATATCGCACAGTTGGCAGAGTTTGTTACAGGTTTGGACGCACGAATTGGATACCCAAATGAGCACCTAGCAAAAGGAATGGTGGATGAGGTGAAAAGCCCGATATACGCAACGAGCGTTGGACTAGTATTAAGAGGATTGGAAGATGAGAGAGCTTCTAGTGGAGTTATTAATGTAAGTGGTGACACTTGCAAATCAGAAAAGAAAAAGACAGCATTATTTGACCGTATCAAAGATTGGTTGAAGGATGAAGTAGATGTAGCAGATTATAAATAAAAAGATACGATATGAGTTTCACAGTAGAATTACCAAAAGATAGATCATCAATAATAAAAGTTATAGGTGTAGGTGGTGGTGGCGGAAATGCCGTAAATCATATGTATCGTGAAGGGATCACGGGAGTAGATTTCTTCATCTGTAATACAGATGCACAGGCATTGGATGAAAGCCCAATACCAAATAAAATTCAGATAGGAGATGCACTTACCGAAGGTAGAGGTGCAGGTTCTAATCCTGAGGTAGGAAGAAAAGCTGCAGAGGAAAATATTAAGGATATCATTGAGTCATTAGGCGTGAACACACAAATGGTATTTGTCACTGCAGGAATGGGCGGAGGTACCGGTACTGGTGCTGCTCCGGTAATAGCAAAGGCAGCCAAGGATATGGGTATTCTTACCGTTGGTATTGTGACTACTCCATTTACTTTCGAAGGAAACAGAAGATGTGACGCTGCTTTTCATGGCATCGAAGAAATCAGAGAAAGTGTTGATTCACTCTTAGTTATTTCCAATGATAGGATTAAAGAGATCTATGGAAATCTGCCGATAAGTAAAGCTTTTGGATATGCAGATAATGTACTAGCGACAGCAGCTAAAGGGATTGCAGAGATTATTACTATAGCAGGAAGTATAAATGTAGACTTTGAAGACGTTAAAACGGCAATGCGTGATAGTGGAGTTTCTATTATGGGTATGGGCTTAAGTGAAGGTGATGATAGAGCTCTAAGAGCTGTGAATCAAGCTCTCAATTCTCCATTGCTAGACGACAATAAAATACAAGGTGCAGCAAATCTCTTAGTAAACATTTCTTACGGGGATGAAGAAGCTACTATGGATGAGTATGCTGCAATTAACGAATACCTGCAAGAAGAAGCAGGAAGTGATGCTACGCTAAAGTGCGGACTATGTTATGATGAGAATCTAGATCGTGCTATCTCTGTGACAGTGATAGCCACTGGATTCAATAGAGCTGAAAATCGATATATCAGCCAGGAAGAGTCTCAAGAGGATGTAGAGTTTAATCTAGGAGCTGTTAATGTCAATGAAGAGTTGTCTATAGAAAAACGTGATGCTCAAAAACAGACTACAATTTTTGATGCATTAGATGACTTTGGAGGGAATGAGACCGAAGCAGCTAATAAAAAGGTAGAAGAGCTCAAACAGCGAGCTAAATACCTAAGAGAGCTCAATGAAACTTCCAAGAAAGATTCAGGTATAGAGGAGTTGGAAAATGTACCAGCATATAAGCGTAAGGGTGTTGATCTTGAGGAAATTCCTCATAGCAGTGAATCTGAGATTTCTCGAACAAGCTTGATTGAAGAGCCTAATCAAAAACCAGAATTAAGAACAAACAACTCCTTTCTACACGACAATGTAGATTAAGTTTAGACTTTTCTTTGAATTGATAAATGTAAAAGAATCCGCTTCGGCGGATTTTTTTTGTATAATGCTTTTGGTACTCTTAAATCTTTGATGATATAGGATAATATTTTCGAGAAAGAGATTAATACTCTTAATCAAAAGATAATTGACCTAAACTAATGGATTCTAGTCTTTAAAATATCCGTATTTTGGATAAAGGAATTCTGTACCAGTAATCTTTCCTAGACCTTCAGAGTAATGCCTCATTGCTTCGACTAACCCGGGAATCAATACGTGATTCTCTCTATCGTTTATAGGGAATAGAGCTTTCCATCCATTATATGTACCTAAACTCAGGTCAAACTCTTGAAGTTGCTCGTAAAGGCCTGTTATACGTCCACAGTATGCTAATAGGCCGCTAGTGTTGTAGTGATAGTTCTCCTCAACATTTCTAGCATTCTTAGCTTTTAGCGTATTGATAGCCTTTCTGAATTCCGTATCAGATTGAAGTACTTTTATTCTGTCTGTGAGGCCACCGGCAAAGGTCTTCGCAGTATTCAATATTGCTGAAGGTCTTAGGTCTACAAAACCATTATTACATACCAACCAGTTGATGAAATCTTCTCGTTCAAGCCTATTTATCTTGCAGATTTCGTCTATTGCTTCAATGAGCGTATGGTTATTGTTCAGAATTAAATCAAGAGGCGCAAAATAAGGTCCTGCTTGTATCTCTTCTTTTCCGTTACTATTTTCAAATATTATAGGTGTTCCTAATGATGTGATAGATCGAACAGTATTTGTGATTGCACTGTACAAGCCATTATAAAATGTTTTAACAAATCCTTTTAACTCACCCTTGAATCCAGTGTATACAGCAAGTTCTTCTACAGAGTTAATTGATAACAAATCGCTGAAATTCTTAGCCAATTCTGGAATGTTTTTCCCATACTCTACAATATCCTCTAGCAATAGTTTTGGACAATTGGTATCTACAAACTCCTTTACCTCTTGTTCTTTGTATTTTGAGGTGATCTGGTCCATTATCATTTGTGGATTCAGATGCTTCAATTTATGCATTAGAATAAACAGACCGTGAGTGTGAAGCACAGCCTGATGCTTACTGCTTCCTAGTTCTTGGAAAGCCTTTGTGCTGAATGCACTTGTTTGATATTTTCTAAATTCTTTGCGATTATTAAGCATCGCAAATACAAGACTTGAATTATCTGTTTGTGTGTAATAACATATTCCGTTTTTATCGAACCAAGGTTTTTGTTCGTCGTCTCCTAATAAAGCATTGCTTACAAGCACATGTGCTAACTCTTCCTGAGATGCTATTTTCATGTTTAGATACAATGCATAAGCATTATCTAATGAGAAGAGGCCATTTTCACCGCTTCTGAGGGCAAAATTGACATTGAGACTTGGAACATTGTCTTTTTCATTTCCAAAATTATAGTCGGCTCTTTCCTCTGGATTACCCTGTTTATTCACAATAGGATGGCTTGCGGCCACACTCTTGATTGGGAAAATTTTATTGAGCAGTCTTTCGCCTTTTTTATCTTTCGTTAAGTTAAGGTCAAAAGGGAGTTCTCCATTTTCTGAGGCTAATCTATACTTTCTAGACACGCCACTACTCAATGGTAAAGTACTGCTAGTGTAAATATAGTCTATACCTATAGCACTAGCGGTGACCAGACTTTTAAGCCCAAAATTAGAATACTGAATAGTCAATTCATTGGCGTAAAACTGCTTTTCTTTAAGCAGATCACCTAAAGATGAATGAGCATACCCAAGTTTAATAACTGGTTCTCCGCCAATAATTTGGTACATCCCACCTACGGATGTGGTGTGTGCCATTAGTACTTCTTCGGAGTGAAGCCGCTTGATATCGCCAAAGTCTTCTGCTAACCCCTTAAGAATCTCTTTCTTGATTGAACGTTCTATTTCTTTTTCAGAGTCACCTTCAGATAAACCATATTCATCCAGCAATCTATCAATATTTTCAAAATGATAAGTAGCTACACTTGGCACAGGTATACCGCTAAATACAGCACGTATTTTATCGTCAGGATTAAGGCCTAATTTTCTTTTAGTCTCTACTATGAAAGCTTCAAACGGAGAAGTGGTCTTAGACGCTTCACTAATAAGGTAGTCTATCTTAGCTTGTTTCCCATCTATGGTCCTAAGAGCTTCTTTTAGATCTACTCTAAACTTTGGAGCAGCCATAAGTGTCTTAAACTGGAGTTCTACATAGTTGTCAAATACCCAAGTAGATTCATCATCATCATCATCATCATCTTCTTCTTCTGTTTTTTCAAACGATTGTTTTCCGAAGATTTGAAAGAGCTTACTACAAAATTGCTCTATCTGACTCTTATTGATCCCGGTAATTATAAGTATGGGTTTAGAAGAAGGTGCTATAGGGCTGGCTTGCCTGAGATAGACGTATGATTCCAGAATTTCTATTACTGCTTGACCACCAACTGCACCAGTTCCGCCGAAGAATACCATTTTGTAATTAAATGGATTACGCTCCTTTCCGGAAGCTAATTCCTTGAGTTTGAGGAAAAATGATTGATGCTTATATTGAGTAAAATCGTCTTTGGTTAGCATGGCTACTTTATTTTTCTGTAAAGATGGAAATAAGGATGGACAAAAATAGCAAAAGACTTGTGTTTAACCCGACGTCTGAGAAAGAGTAAACAATATGTATAGAAACTAAACTAATCGAGGTCGCGGAGCCTATTTAATTGAGCTTTGATATGGTTTCAGTATTTTTATTTATGAACTCCTTGAGAGGCAAGAACATGGCAAGTTTATCCTCTTTAATGGATAGCTTTAGAATTTCTTGGGAGACTAATAGATTAGGGTGATCTGAGCTTATGATTTTTTTTTCAGTTGAAATATCCCAACCAATCGCCCAAACGCAATCATTTTTTAATAGGTTTTCTTTGTCTGGGACTTCATGAGTGATGTGATTGACCAACTTTTTAAGTTTCATTGAAGTCAATATTTTCATAAACGCACTTCCATCCTTTAAATAAGCATCGTGTAGATTTTTTGGTATTAGTATCTTTATTGGTTCAGCCTTATATACTGGTTTCGATTCATTGGCTAATACAGTAGTTTTTTTCGAAAGTTCTGAAGAAGACTCATATGACCTAACATTGGCTTTGCCTATATTATTCTGAAGATCTTGCTTGTCTTCAGGTAGTAAGACGAGATTCTTGAACAGAATAGATATATCATCGGTATCCAATGGATTCACTTAGCAAATGAACAAATATTTTAACGATAAATCATAAGATTTTTAGATTCAAAAATATCCAATTATTTTAAGTTTGATTTTCCTATGATAGTTGCTCTTATGAAAGAGTTAATTTTCTGAAGTACCTTTGCACTCCCTTTAAGTGATGAAATTTACCCAAATAGATAACTCCTCGATTTCGAAATTAGACTTTGACAATATTGAATTTGGTAAGGTCTTTACTGATTATATGCTCACTTCAGACTTTAATGGAGAAACTTGGAGTGAAATGTCTTTGGAGCCTCTAGCAGATCTAAAAATACATCCTGGTACTTCTGTACTACATTACGGTCAAGCAATTTTTGAAGGGCTGAAGGCATATAAGACAGATGAAGGGAAAGTTAATATCTTCAGATTAAAAGATAATCTTAGTAGGCTGAATAAGTCTGCTGAGCGAATGAAAATGGCTACAATCGATGAGGAGGTAGTTCTTGAGGCCACCAAGACATTTGTAGAAAAGCAGAAGGACTGGATTCCACCTAGGGACAAAGGCTCGTTATATATCCGACCGTTCATGATTTCAACAGACAACACACTGCGAGCTTTGGCTAGTGAGTCTTATAAGTTTATGGTTATAGCTTGCCCTGTTGGTTTCTATTACAGCACTCCACTCAATATTTACTTAGAAAAGCGTTTTAGTAGAGCAGCTACAGGCGGTGTGGGTTATGCTAAGGCGGCTGGCAACTATGCCGCATCTTTTTATCCTGCTGAATTGGCTAAAGGAAACGGTTTTGATCAGATATTGTGGACCAATATAAATGATGAATATACGCTAGAGGAGTTAGGCAGTGCTAATTTCTTTTTTGTAAGGAGAGGAGAGCTCTATACACCGACTATGCAAGACAGCATTCTAGATGGCATCACACGTAAATCGGTGATAAAACTTGCAAAGCAGTCTGGGATGAAAGTAATTGAGCAGGCTATAAAGGCGGCTGATTTCGAGAAGTATATATCTGCTGGAGAAGTAGAATGCATGTTTGCTACCGGTACTGCAGCAGCTATAACCTATGTGAACGGAGTAAATATAG
>ENA-UZXB01004476-UZXB01004476.1-metagenome-genome-assembly--contig:-Day-2-1m-contig-4476_pt1 | contig 19527 bp, 12 predicted proteins | sample MGYA00260339_ERZ794899 | MGnify/ENA metagenome assembly ERZ794899 | reverse complement strand
CCCGCAGCCATGCCCTTACCGACATAGTCGTTGCAGTCGCCTTCCAAGTACATATGAACGCCACCAGCGTTCCAAACACCAAAACTTTGGCCCGCTGTACCCTTGAGACGAATTTCGAGTGGGGTCGCGTCAAATTCAGTATTGCCGTAGCGTCGCGCGATCTCGCCGGAGATTCGCGCACCGATTGACCGGTCACAGTTGGTGATGCTGTACTCAAACTCGCCACCGGTTTTACCCTCAATAGCAGGCAACATATCTGCAAACATCCGTTCGGCCATCTCAGCACGGTCAAATGGATCGTTGCTGGTCACCTGGCAAAACTGGGGCTGATCAACCGCATCAGGATCGACCCAGACAATGGGATCCAGATCTAGTCGAGCTTGTTTGTCGGTGTTCCCGGGTAAGCGCTTCAATAAGTCGGTACGCCCAATCAAGTCTTCTAATCGAGCAACCCTCAACTTAGCTAACCACTCTCTGGTTTCCTGAGCAACGAAGTTGAAAAAATTAATGACCCGTTCCGCATCACCGTTGAAATGCTCATGGCGCAATACGGCATTCTGTGTCGCCACGCCGGTAGCGCAATTATTGAGATGACAGATGCGCAAATATTTACAGCCCATCGCGACCATGGGGGCCGTGCCGAAACCGAAGCTTTCCGCCCCAAGGATGGCAGCCTTAATGACATCGAGACCGGTCTTCATACCACCATCTGCCTGCACTCGAATTTTACCCCGCAAGCGGTTGCCACGAAGGGTTTGGTGCACCTCTGCAAGCCCCAGCTCCCAAGGAGATCCAGCATGACGAATCGACGTCAGCGGGCTAGCGGCGGTACCGCCGTCGTAGCCAGAGATCGTAATGAGGTCTGCGTAGGCCTTGGCAACACCTGCGGCAATAGTGCCGACGCCTGGCTCTGACACCAATTTAACGGAAACTAGTGCGGTGGGATTTACCTGTTTTAAATCAAAAATGAGCTGAGCTAAATCCTCAATAGAATAAATATCATGGTGCGGTGGCGGGGAGATTAACGTTACTCCCGGTACTGAGTATCGCAACCGGGCAATTAAGTCGTTGACCTTGCCGCCGGGTAACTGGCCTCCCTCGCCCGGTTTCGCTCCTTGGGCCACCTTGATCTGTAGCACCTCTGCGTTCACCAAATAGTGAGGAGCGACTCCAAAACGCCCCGACGCTATCTGCTTGATTTTGGAAACGCGGTTAGTACCAAAACGAGCAGGATCCTCTCCTCCTTCCCCGCTATTTGAGCGGGCGCCGACATGATTCATTCCCATCGCCAGAGATTCATGGGCTTCGGGGGATAATGCGCCTAATGACATGCCCGCAGAATCAAACCGTTTCAAAATGGCGTCTAACGGCTCTACCTCATCCACTGAAATAGGATCAGCGGGTAAATCCAACTCAAACAGGTCGCGCAGTGCTGCAACGGGGCGGTCAGTGCAATAGTTGGCGTAGCGCTGATAATCAGCGTAATCGCCAGTGGCGACAGCCTGCTGCAAGGTCATCACAACGTCGGGGTTAAAAGCGTGGTACTCACCACCGTGCACGTATTTCAGTAAGCCCCCCTGATCTAGGGCTTTACGACGAGACCGCGCCTTAGCAGCCACTCGCCAGAGATCGCGCTCCAATTCGTCAAAGCCTGCCCCTGCTATCCGCGAGGCAACGCCGGTGAAACAGGCGTCTACAATTTCTTTGTCTAGGCCTACTGCCTCAAAGAGCTGGGCACCCCGATAAGAGTTGACGGCGGAAATGCCCATTTTGGACATGATTTTCAACAGCCCTTTATTGATGCCTTTCCGGTAATTCTTATAGCAACGGGTTGGGTCACCCAGCAGCTCTCCAGAGCGTAATTGCCCTTCTAAAATACTGTAGGCCAAATAGGGATATACCGCGGTAGCACCAAAGCCCAGCAGACAGGCAAATTGATGCGAGTCTCGAGCACTGCCGCTCTCAACAATAAGGTTAGCGTCTGCACGCAACCCCGATCGAATAAGGTGATGGTGAACGGCACCGGTTGCCAAAAGACTGTGTATGGGGAGCCGGCTTTCGCCGATTTTCCGGTCTGACAAAATCAAAAGCGTCGCACCGCTGCGCACCGCTGTCTCAGCCGTCAAACAAAGCCCTTCCACAGCAGATCGCAAATTGCCATTTTCGGGGTCATAGGTCGCGTCAATATCGGCGATCTTGAGTTTTTCGTCCTCGATGTTAAGCAGTGTGTTGAACTTTCCCTGAGACAAAACCGGTGACGTAAGGCCCACGCGACATGCGTGCTCCTCAATTTCAGCGAATACGTTGCCCTCTCGCCCCAAATCCACTTCAAGGGACATCACAATAGATTCACGAAGTGGGTCTATGGGTGGATTGGTAACTTGCGCAAATTTCTGGCGAAAATAGTCGTAAAGAGATCGATCTTTAGCCGACAGAACCGCTAAGGGCGTATCGTCACCCATGGAGCCTACGGCTTCATTACCCGATTCTGCCAGTGGCCTCAGAACTTGATCACGCTCTTCAAAACTGACCTGGAACATTTTTTGGTAGGTGTCTAATTCAGACTCCAAAATTCCGGGAGCCGATTCACCTTCAAAGCTTCCTTCGATATATCGAGCGTTATCCCGCAACCAGCGCTTGTAAGGGTGGCGTGTCTTCAACATGTTATCGATGTCTTGAGTATGCAGAACCTTGCCTTCCTGCGTGTCGACAACCAGCATTTGCCCAGGCCCTACACGCCCCTTGGCAATAACATCGGCAGTCGAATAACCGTGCGTTCCAATTTCCGAAGCGAGCGTTATAAAACCATCGGTAGTAGTCACCCAACGCGCAGGCCTCAAGCCATTGCGGTCAAGGAGACAGCAGGCGTATCGCCCGTCCGTCAGCACGATACCCGCAGGCCCATCCCAAGGCTCCATGTGCATGGACTGGTACTGATAAAACGCCTTGAGATCCGGGTCCATGCCCTCGATATTTTGCCAGGCTGGCGGAATCAACATGCGCAGCGCTCGGGGGAGTTCTACGCCCCCTGTCGTCAGTAACTCGAGCATGTTGTCTAAGCTAGAGGAGTCTGAGCCCGCTGTGTTGACCAGAGGGACAACGCTTTGCAGATCAGGCAGCAGGGGCGACGCCAGCTTGGAGGTTCTCGCACGAGACCAGCTGCGATTTCCTTCAATGGTGTTGATTTCGCCGTTATGGGCCAACATTCTGAAGGGCTGAGCCAATGGCCAGCGGGGAAGTGTGTTAGTTGAAAACCGCTGGTGAAAAACGCAGATAGCTGTCTCCAGCCGCGCGTCGTTGAGGTCTGGGTAAAACCGCGCCAGATCCTCGGGCATGACCAACCCTTTGTACGACACCACTTGGTCAGAGAGGCTACAAATGTAAAAGTCAGGGTCGTCGCCCATAGCGATTTCGGCTTGACGTCGTGCCATAAACAATCGCGCGGTAACCTCTGCATGATTGAGTTTTTCTGCGTCTATGAAGACCTGTTCAATATGCGGCAGCTGTGCGAGGGCTATCTCACCACAAACGTCTGGGTTGAGGGGCACCTCACGCCACCCAATAACCTCTAGCTCGTTGCCTGCTAACACACTTTCAAGTGCGGCCTTTGAGGCCTTTTGGGCCGCTGGCTCAGCGCCCATGAAAATCATGCCAACCGCGTAATGTTGGCCAAGGTCTTTGGCAAAATGAGCTTGTGCCTCGGCGCGCATAAAACTGTCCGGCATCTGCAGCAGCAAGCCGCAGCCATCACCCGTCTTACCATCCGCCGCAATACCGCCTCGGTGAGTCATACAGGTTAAAGACTCAATAGCCGTTTCTAATAAGCGATGGCTGGGCTGACCTTTAATGTGGGCGATCAGACCAAAACCACAGTTGTCCCGGAATTCCTCAGGGCGGTAGAGGCCCTGCAGGTCGGTCGAGACTGGCGCGACACCCGCAAAATCAGTAGGGGTCATAAATACTCACACTCAAATAGGTCGGCAATTTAAACCGGAAACAAGCCCGCCCGTCAGGGTCAAGGCAAAAGGCTGGGTATTTTACACATGTAGGAACGGCGGAACAATTCTGTTGTTGAGGGCCTTTACTCCATGGCTTGGGCAATTTCCTCAATGGTCACATCATCAACCAAACAGGCCTCACCCAACCTTTGAAGTAAAATATAACGAATTTTGCCTCGATCGACTTTTTTATCCCCAGCCATAACCGCGAGGAAAACCTCTGGCGACATCTCTTTCGGTGGTTCGACGGGCAGGCCAAAACTCGTAAGGAATTGCGCCAGCTGGGCGACGGTTTCACCAGAAATCTGGTCCCTCGCAGCGGAGATTTTAGCGGCCATGACCATGCCGCAAGCGACAGCCTCCCCATGTAACCAAGCGCCGTAACCCATTGTTTGCTCAATCGCATGGGCAAAGGTGTGGCCAAAGTTGAGAATGGCCCGCAGCCCACCCTCCCGCTCGTCTTGGGAAACAACCTCAGCCTTTATCGCACAGCTTCGCTGGATAGCTTCAGCCAGGACCTCATTGCTTCGGCTACGCAGCGCATCGCTTTGCTGCAGTAGCCAATTAAAGAACGCAGGGTCCCAAATGCAGCCGTATTTGATCGTTTCAGCAATACCTGCGGCAAACTCGCGATCAGGGAGTGTCTGCAAAGAATCGAGATCAATCAGAACCGCCTTAGGCTGATGAAAAGCACCTATCATATTTTTGCCTAGTGGGTGGTTGACCGCTGTTTTGCCGCCCACTGAAGAGTCGACCTGGGCCAGCAGTGTTGTTGGCAACTGAATGAATTCGACCCCCCGCAAAAAACACGCGGCGCCATAGCCAGTTAAGTCGCCAATAACGCCGCCGCCTAGCGCGATAAAGATACTACGGCGCTCATGATGATCCCTAAGGGCTTGTTGCCAAATATATTCGGCGCTCATGAGATGCTTTTGGTCTTCTCCGTCAGGCAAAATTACCTCTGTGACCCTACGCGTCTTACCCAAAGCCGCCCGAACCCGTGCCATATACAAAGGGGCAACCGTATCGTTACTCACCAAGACCACTGGAGCGTCCCCTAGCAACTCTGAAAAGCGATCACCGTCACCCAGGCAGCCGTGACCAATGATAATTGGGTAACTGCGATCAATAGCGCTCGCGGGCAAATCGACCTGAAGACTATAAATTGGCTTGGACATAATCGAGTGACTCGCGAAAACCGTGCATCAAAATTATTTATCGGAACTAATCTTTGCCTGATCGTCTCAGGATCGAGAATCTGATATTGGCTCACCCAATGCAGAAACAATCTGCTCCGCTAGCTGCCGCGCATTTTGTTTGGCTGTTGGCAGCGTGAGATTGGCAATCTCTTTGTAGAGGGGCTCTCTTGTGGCCATTAGGTCGGTCAAAACACGCCGCCTATCCTGCCCTGCGAGCAACGGCCGTTTCTGGTCTTTACTCGTACGCCTGACTTGCTCGCGCAGCGTGGCCTCCAGATACACCACGAAGCCACGTTCACTCAAAACACGACGGTTCTCCTCTCTCAATATAGCACCGCCACCTGTGGCCATTACGATGGCGCCCTTAGATGATATATCTTCTAGCACCTTGGCTTCTCGGTCGCGAAAACCCGATTCACCTTCTATTTCGAATATCCAAGGTATATCAGCTCCAGTTCGCTGTTCGATCTCTGTATCGGAGTCAAAAAACTCAAAATCCAGTAGCTGGGCTAACGCCCGCCCCACCGTGGATTTTCCGGCCCCCATAGGGCCCACCAAAAATACTCGGGCACAGGAGGTCACAGGGTCAGTCGAGAAGCGCCTCGGAAAGAATCCGCGGCGTAATGAAAATTAGCGTTTCTGTCTTGCTGGTCTTGCTGGCGGTGTTTTTAAAGAGCGTGCCAAGGTAGGGAATATCACCTAGAAAGGGGACTTTCCGAATTGAAGTGATTTCTTCATTCTGAAATACACCGCCCAAGACCACCGTCTCACCATTACCCACCAACACCTGCGTCGTTAACTGCGTGGTGTTAATCGTGGGAATCAGTCCCCCTGTACCACTGGGCACCAATTCACCTAGGGAGTCTTGGTTAACCACTAAATCAAGAAGAATGCGATCGTCGGGGGTGATGTTGGGAGTCACTTCCAACTTAAGCACCGCCTCCTTAAAAGAAACGGTTGTCCCACCTGAGGCTGCCCCTTCCTGATAAGGAATCTCGCTGCCCGACTTAATCGTCGCCAACTGTTTATCGCCAGTAATAATTTTCGGCTGACTGACAATTTCTCCCTGTCCAGAAGACTCCAGAGCTGACAGTTCTGCGGTTAGAAATAGGTCGTTGGAGGTAAAGCCCACCGCAAAGCCACTGGTTGCTTGAGACACACCCAAATCCACCAGAGCCGCACCAAGTCCCTGCTGCTGTTGCTGACCGTCGCCTCCTTGTTGACCCCCACCCTGCTGTCCATTCCCTTGAACCGGGTAGTTCAATGTGGGTGTCACCCCTGCGACGGTATCTTCATTGAAACTGACCACCTGCTCACGACTACCCGACGCTGAGTAAATGTTGCCATTACTGCTGTCCGTACCGATGTAACCGCCCCCCCACTCAATACCCAACTCCTCATCGAGATTGGTTGATGCAATGACAATACGAGCCTCAATCATGACCTGACGTATGGGTACATCGACGCGCTCGACAAGGTCGCGTATTTCCGCAAGCTTCGCGGCCGTGTCGGTCACAATGATTGAGTTGGTGCGATCATCAACAACCACTGAACCCCGATCAGATACCAAGGAACCGCCCTCTTCAGACCCCGCCTCGAATAGATTCACTACCTCAGAAGCTTTTGCGTAGCGGATACGGATAAACTCTGATTGCAGTGGCGCGAGTTCCGCAATTTGCTTATTCGATTCGATTTCTTGCAGTTCACGCTCGGCAATTTCTGCCGCGGGCGCGACCATAAGGACATTGCCGACGCGGCGACTGTCCAAGCCCTTGGTTCTCAGCACCAGCTCCAGTGCCTGATCCCAAGGGACATTTTGTAGTCTCAGCGTGATGTTACCGCTCACGGTGTCTGAAGCCACAAGGTTCAGGTCGGTAAAATCGGCGATAAGCTGCAAAACTGCTCGCACCTCAATGTCCTGAAAATTAAGCGAAATGCGCTCACCTACATAGGTAAACTCATTCAGGCGTGCTTTTTTCTCACCCTCACTCAGAGGTTTGACGCTGAGTATGTATTCTTCACCCGTCTGATACGCGAGATAATCGTAGAGTCCGGTCGCCTCCAGCAGTAACCGGGTCCCCCTCTCCGTTGTCGTTACCTCAATTGAATTCACCGGTGTTGCGAAGTCAGTCACGTCAAAACGCCGCAACAATCCATCAGGGACAGTCGTCGCCAGAAACTCCAGATTTATTTTCCCACCCTCAGAAAATACATTGACGTCAACAGAGGGATCACTGAGCTGCAGGATCAGGCGTCCTTCTCCAGACTCGGCTCGACGGAACTGCAAATCGGTCAGTTGCGATCGCGCCTCAATGACCGGCGTCATTTGACTTTCGAGCACATCGTTTGGCGGCGTTGCTTTGGTATACCCTCCACTGCTGTCTTGCCCTACCTGCAGCAGAAGCTGATTCCCGCTTATAACCGCCTCGTACGGCACCAATTTAACGAGATTCAGAACGAGGCGGGTTTTGTCACCGCCCTCAAGAACCAAGACACCGGTGGCATTGCCAAAAGGCAACGAAAAGCGCTTTTGCGCAAGGCCACTTTTGGTTCCTGGGAAATCAATCGCAATCCGAGCTGGCTCTTCAATTGTGTAAGCACTGTAATTAGCGGGAGGCGCTTCACTGAAATCGAGACGCACTTCAAATTTGCTACCGGGCTGCGAACTGAACGTAATATCTTCGATGACAGGCTGCGCAAGCAGAGGCGCTGCAAACCCAAGCAGTAATAGCGCTAGGCCGGTTTGTACATTGCTCATCCGCTTCATTTATGAGATCTCCATTAACAGCACGCTAAAACTCATGATCCCGTAAGCTCTATTACCCGAGGACGTTCTACCCACCCTTCGGCGGTGCCATCGGTAACAATTTCTATCACAGCGATAAATGTTTCACCCATCTCCGTTATTCTACCGTGATCCCGGCCCAAAAAGTTGCCAGGGCTGACCCGATGGATTCCCCCTTGAGGGTCGCGCATTAGCGACCAATAAGTGCCGCCACGCTCTAGGCGTCCGACCATTTGCAGAGAGTCTAGGGTGAATTGCTCCAAAAACTCCCTAGGTCTGTCAAAGTCAGGCATGATCGTTGCCCGCGCACTAATCCGCGTTATCTGACGAACCTCGACAGGCCGGTCAAAGGGCGCCCGCTGCCCTGTTGCCGCATAAGCAAAAGCTTCGTAAGCGGTGAATGTCGGTATGGGCTCAATGACGCCCCCGGGGCGTGCCCGCTTCTCCGCCATAAAAGCATCGAGATCACCCATATCACTGTCGGCACAACCCAGCATAGTGACGGCCATCATGACCAGAGCCATAAAACGAACCAGCGATGAGAGCTGTCTACAACTCATCTGCCAACCCATCTCTGTAGCGGTACGTTTTGGCGACAATGTTCATTTGCAGCTGACTTGTGTTGGCGCCGGATGACTCAATGTTAAAGTCGTGCAGGGTTACAATCCGTGGCAGGCCCGCCATTCCGGAAATAAATGCTCCGAGGTCATGGTAAGACCCAACGGCTACGATGCTAATAGGCAACTCTATATAAAATTCCCGTGGCACCTCCGGAAGCAGGTCTATCTTACTGATCGCAAGCCCATTTTGCTCACCTTTGTTGGTGATGTCCTCGAGCAACCCCGGAACCTCTGTGTCGCTGGGGAGTTGACTGACGAGGGCCCCAAAGCTCTCCTCCATCTCAAGCATTTGCCGTTTGTACGCCTCAAGGTTGGCAGCCTCAAACGATAACCGCTCAAAATCCCGCCGAAGCTCTGCCTCATTGCCGCGCTCTTTGTTCAGCTTTTCTTGGAGGCTATCAACTTGGTAGTAATATCCTACCGCCAGCAGTGCGATCAAAAGCACTATCGCTGCTAAAACTTTGACCGGGGCTGGCCAGCTCCCCAAATTCTCAAAATCAAGGTCTGCAAAGTCGAAGTCGCGCAGAGATTTGAGGGTATCTTCAATAGCCATAGCTACAACTCCTCTTCCTGCTCAGGGAGCTGCACGCTAACGGTCAACTTAAAAGTTGTCGCCTGATCCCCGTACGAAGGTGCGGCTTTTACGCCGTCGAGATTAGGACTTTGCAACCAATCTGATGCCTCCAGGCGACGCATTAAACTAGAAACGCGATTATTTGATTCAGCCACTCCTTCAATTTCTATTTTGCCATCCCCCGAAACGAGGCTGGTGTAAAAGAGTCCGTCGGGGACAGTGCGGACCAGTTGGTCCATTATCCTGACAATGATGGGCCGATTACCCTGCAGATCTTGGATAATACGCATGCGCTCAAGTAGCTCTGTGCGCCGACTCCGCAGATCCCGGATCTCAGCGACTTCCTCATCAAGCTCTGCAATATTTTGTCGCACGTAGGCATTGCGTCGCTCTTGAAAACTAATTTTACTATCGAACACCAAATCCGCGACAAAGAGCACGAATACGGCCACCAACACCATAAGCGCTAAACCCGCAATAAACTCTTTCTTGCGCTCAGCACGGAGCTCCTCACGCCAAGGTAAAAGATTAATAGTCGCCACTAGTCAAAACTCCTCAGAGCCAAACCACAGGCGATCATCATGGCCGGCGCATCAGAATTGAGTGCCACCGCATTCACGCGGGGAGAAATACTCATATCAGCGAAGGGGTTTGCCACAATAGTGCGACAACCCAAGCGGCCCGCTACTAGCGGCTCCAAACCATCCATCGCCGAGACACCACCGGCAAGAATGACGCAATCAACGCTGTTGAAGTCGCTGGAAGAGAAAAAGAATTGCAGTGACCTTCCCACCTGCTGCACTACCGCCTCACGGAAGGGTTCGAGCACATCGATCTCGTAGTCATCGGGCAGCCCGCCCTGTTTTTTAGCGAGCCCCGCCTCTTCCAGAGGTAATCCGTATCGACGCATAATTTCATCGGTCAGCTGCTTACCGCCAAACAGCTGCTCCCGGGTATAAACCGTCTCGCCTTTGTGCAATACCGATAGCGTTGTCATGGTCGCCCCGATATCCACAACTGCGACGGTAGCTGAATCTTCAATTTGCCATTGAACTTTGATCAGCTCGAAAGCCCGCTCCATAGCATACGCCTCAACATCCACCACTTTGGGGGTTAGGTCGGCGAGCTCAATCGCTTCCACTCTGGCATCAATGGTTTCGCGACGACAGGCGGCCAGCAGCACATCAACCTGATCCGAGCGCCCTGCCGACAATCCCTGAACCTCAAAGTCTATGGCGACCTCTTCAAGGGGGTATGGAATATATTGATCAGCCTCAAGAGTTAGCTGGGTCTCCATGTCATCGTCGTTCAAGCCCAATGGCATAGGCAGAGACTTGGTAATCACCGATGAGCCCGCTACCGCAGCACAAACCAACTTGTTCTTTGACCTCGCTCGGGCGTAAAGGCTGCGCAGGGAATCTGCTACGGCTTCCGTGTTGTTGATGTTTTTTTCTACCACAGAGTCCTGGGGCAAGGACGCCACTGCAAAAGCTTCAACGCGAAAACGGTCTCCCGATCGACTTAACTCAATCAGCTTTATCGTCGTCGAGCTAATGTCGATGCCCAACATCTGAGACGGTTTCCGCTTTCCAAAAATGCCTAGCACTCTCTAAATCTCATCTCGCTTTGCTTATCCACCACCCGGATCACCACACTGTAAACGACGCTAATATGATCATGATGGGTATAATACTTCTTTATAGTGCACCACAAGCCCGTAAAAAGGTCACTTTGACGCAGTAATTTGCGCCCTCACCTGACAAAGTACACACCCTCAAACCCTAATTTTTATTGTCCCTGCTTTCGGAGCACTCAGTTCTTGGTTTTGACCCGAACATTACTGGTCAGCTTTATTATCGCAGGTTGCGCTGCCCTTTGGTGGCTAGCAGGCCTGTACCTGTATTTAAGCCCTAACTTACCTGACGCAGACACATTGCGCGACGTTAAGTTGCAAACCCCAATGAGGGTGATGAGTAGTGATGGCCGACTTATTGGACAATTTGGTGAACAAAAAAGGAGCCCACTTCAATTTGAGGAAATTCCTAGGGATTTTATAAATGCTCTCCTCGCTGCCGAGGATGATCAATTTTTTGAGCACGGTGGGGTAGACCTGCTGGGCCTAGCTAGGGCGGTCTCTGAGCTCATTGCCACCGGACAAAAGCGTTCTGGGGGTAGCACACTGACCATGCAGGTCGCGCGAAACTATGCGCTCTCTCTGGAGCAAACTTTTCTTCGAAAATTCAACGAAATTCTCTTGGCCCTTGAAGTCGAGCGCGTCTTAACGAAGGCAGAAATCTTTGAGCTTTATGTCAATCGAATATTTTTAGGGCATCGTTCTTATGGTTTCGAGGCAGCGGCTCAAACGTATTACGGAAAATCACTTGCTGAATTATCCTTACACCAGCATGCGATGCTGGCAGGCATTCCCAAAGCGCCGTCTAGAAACAACCCTTTAAGCAACCCGGAAAGGGCCAAAATCCGACGAGACTGGATTCTAGGGCGAATGGCCTCATTGGGGATGATTGACGTTGAAACCCGCGACACCAATCGCAATCAGCCGGTTGTGGCGGCCTACAGCGGCCTGCGTGTCGAAGTGGAAGCAGACTATGTCGCAGAAATTGTGCGCAAAGAGATGCTTGACCGCTTTGGTAACGGCGCCTACAGCGACGGCTATGTTGTGTACACCACCGTCGATGGCAAAGCACAGATTGCAGCCCGACAGGCGCTGGTCAATGGTCTTAGAACTTATGATAAGCGCCATGGCTGGAGAGGACCCGAACGCCAATTACCGCCACTGGAGGGGGAGAGCCTCCTTGAATTAGAAGACAGGTGGCAGCAGGCCCTAAATGAGATGCCAATTATTGTCGATCTCACCCCCGCCATCGTCACAGCAGTTGACGCTACCGGCGCTACGATTCTCAGTAAATCGGGAGACCTCCATCGTCTGAGCTGGCAGGGCGACCTCGACAGCATTCGGCGCTATCGAACCGAAAATCTGACGAGCCCTGCAGCCAAATCCATCGAAGATTTGCTCGCTGTAGGCGACCTTATCCGCATGGAGCTAGATGTAGAAAAGCAGGTCGCGCGCCTTGCACAGGTACCTCGTGCCCAGGCTGCGCTGGTTGCTTTAAATCCAAATGACGGCGCGATTCGTGCGCTGGTTGGGGGAATGGGATTTGAACTCTCCAAATTCAATAGGGCAACTCAGGCGCGTCGGCAACCAGGCTCTAACTTCAAAGCTTTTTTGTATGCCGCTGCCCTAGAGTACGGTATCACCCCCGCGACACTCATTAACGACGCACCCATCGTATTGGATAATTTATCCAGCGATGAAATATGGCGGCCTGAAAATGACAGTGGCCGATTTTATGGCCCGACGCGACTTCGCAACGCCCTAACCTATTCCCGCAACTTGGTTTCCATTCGAGTTCTGCAACGACTGGGGCTCAATAGATTTATTGATTACGTTGGAAATCTGGGGTTCGATACAGAGGGTATGGCAAGGAATCTGACCCTTGCGCTGGGCACCCATGCCTACACACCCCTCGATATTGCAGCGGGATACGCCATTGTCGCCAACGGTGGTTTCCGGGTGGAACCCTACCTAATATCACGCATAGAAGACGCGACAGGCCGCATCATTTATCAGGCAGATCCATGGGTTGTTTGCTCTAGCTGCGACGAAGAACTCGCTGAAAGTGAGGAAGCTTTTCGTATGGAAGATATTCTACAGCCAGTCACTGAAGATATCAGAGAAGCACCACAGGTCATGGACCCACGAGCCAGCTACCTCGTGTCATCAATGCTGCGAGACGTTATTAAGCGCGGCACGGGTAGGCGAGCGCGGGTTTTAGAGCGCAACGACATCGCCGGCAAGACCGGGACAACCAATGGACCACGAGATGCTTGGTTTTCAGGCTTTAACCCCAACCTAGTCACCACGTCTTGGGTTGGCTTTGACGACTACAGCCTGCTGGGCAAGCGTGAATTCGGTGGCACAGCAGCACTGCCTATATGGATAGATTTCATGCGCGAAGTCCTGCCAGAGGAGCAATCACTTCCCGACATGCCTAGTGGCGTGGTGCGACTGAGAATAGACCGTAAGACCGGACGCCGGGTGACGGGAACCCCCGAAGGCAGTTCCTACGAGTACTTTTTTGAAGAGTTCCTTCCCGCTCAAAAGTCTGACAGCGATCAACCCGTCGGCACGGATGAACTGGATGGATTATTTTAAAGTCGGCTAATCAACGCCAGTTGCGGTCAGCCCCGAAACCAACCCCACCCCAAAGCTGCTCTTCATAATCATCGTCTATGTCACAGCGAGCTACACCTGAAGCCTGAGCTGCGCGTGCAACAGCCGGCGCGATGATGGGCATCAATCTAGGATCCATGGGCTTTGGCAAAATATAGTTCGGGCCATACTCCAAATCGATAAGGCTATAAGCATCCAATACGGATTCGGGCACGGGCTCTCTAGCAAGTTCTGCCAAAGCATTAACCGTAGCTATTTTCATCGCCTCGTTGATGGTCGAAGCCCTAACGTCTAAAGCGCCCCTAAAAATAAAGGGAAACCCCAGCACATTGTTGACCTGATTCGGCAGATCAGACCGACCCGTTGCCATGACAATATCATTGCGTGTTGCCATAGCAAGTTCACGCTTAATTTCGGGATCAGGGTTAGAGCACGCAAAAATGATAGGCCGGGGCGCCATTGATTTAACCATTTCCTGTGAAACCAGGTCAGAGCCAGAAAGCCCGACAAAGACATCACAATCTTGCATTGCTTCATCAAGGGTCCGTTTATCTGTATTGACGGCAAACAGCGCCTTTTGCTCGTTGAGGTTTTCTCGGCCAGCGTGGATAACACCCTGCCGATCCAACATCAGCATGCGACTGGGATCAGCGCCCATTTCCAGCAAAAGCTTCATGCAGGCGACCGCCGCCGCACCCGCTCCTAGGCATACAACATTGACGTTATCCAAGGTCTTTTGCTGGATTTCTAGGGCATTTACCAAAGCCGCCGCCGTAACGATGGCGGTACCGTGCTGGTCATCATGAAAAATCGGAATATCGCACAAGGCTTGCAGCCGACGCTCAATTTCAAAACACTCAGGCGCCTTGATATCTTCCAAATTAATGCCGCCATAGGTACAAGCAATGGCACTTACAGTGTTGACGAACGTATCAACGTCCTGAGTATCGACCAAAACATCGATCGCATTGATGTTAGCAAAGCGCTTAAAGAGTAATGCCTTGCCTTCCATCACTGGCTTACTGGCTAAAGCCCCCAAATTTCCAAGGCCCAAGACCGCACTACCATTAGAGATAACCGCGACGCTGTTGCCCTTGCCCGTGTAACGGTAGGCCATCTGTGGGTCTAGGGCGATCTGGCTACAAGGTTCAGCAACCCCTGGGGAGTAAGCCATAGCTAAATGGCGCATGGTATCGGCAGGCTTGGTTAGCTCGACGCTAATTTTGCCCGGGATTGGCAGCGCATGGTAATCGAGGGCATCTTTCAGAAGTTGCTTTGACATATACGTCGACCTTCAGATCAAAAATGCGGCAATGCGGCATTCGAGACAAAAAAAACGCCGGCTTGGCCGGCGCTTGTTTCCCCTTGGGGACCTATTTCTTCAGGCTTCTGCCTGCGAAGCGCTTGTTAAAACGATCTACTCGACCGCCAGTATCCAAGATTTTCTGCTTCCCAGTAAAGAAGGGATGGCATTGGCTGCAGACATCCAACAAAATGTCATCACAGACGGTAGAGCGTGTCTTAATTTCGTTGCCACAGCTACAGCGAGCGGTGATTTCCTCGTAACGCGGATGAGTGTCGGCTTTCATGAACGGATCCTTTGCATCCCCCAGATGGAGGCGCCATAAAAAAAAGAGGACGAAGGTTACCAGAAACCGACGGTTTATCAAGGCCCCAGCAGCAATGGGGATACCAACAATTCAACATTGAGGACACAACTTGCCACAGGAACCAGACAACACCCAAATCCTGTTGCGCTGCGCTGTACCCATTCCTGTGCGGGGGTATCTAGACTACCTCCCAGCTGAGGGTAGTGACGCCCTGCCGCTACTAGGCAGCCGCATCCTTGTACCCCTGGGCTCGAGACAGCTGGTCGGCATTGTGACCGAAATTCTTGGATCTACCGCTATCAACCCCGAAAAACTAAAGCACGCCAAGGTTTATTTGGATGAAACTGCACTTATTAGCCCCGATGTACTGGAGCTACTGAACTGGACATCAGACTATTACCAGCATCCACCGGGTGAAACATTGATATTGGGGCTTTCACCTCGAGAACGACGCGGTGAACCCCCAGCAAGCACCCAAGAGGATGGTTTTAACCTCACGCTGCGCGGTGAAGGTCTGGCGGATACAGCGCTCAGTCGGGCACCTCGCCAAAAGGCCCTCATTGCAGCATTACGCCATGGACCCAAAACTCGGACTCAGCTGCGCTCCGCAGGATTTAAGTCGGAAAACCTTCGAGCTCTGGTATCTAGAGCGCTGATTGAACCGGTGGCGGTGGATAACAACAAAGCTTGGGCCTCTAAAAGCCCACTCGATGCAAACGGCGAACAAAGCCAGGCCATTGCTGCCATTACGACCTCTCTCGACACATTTGGCTGCCACCTATTAGAAGGAGTCACCGGCAGCGGTAAAACAGAGGTTTACCTGCAGACTATTGCCGCCGCCCTCGCCCTGCAAAAGCAAACCCTTGTCATCATTCCGGAAATTGGCCTGACTCCACAGCTAGTGCAACGCTTTGAAGAGCGCTTTGATGCCCCTATCGTGACGCTGCACTCAGGCCTTGGTAATGCTGAAAGAGATCGTAATTGGCAGGCCGCAAGAACCGGACAAGCTGCAATCGTTATTGGGACGCGCTCTGCGGTATTCGCGCCGTTGTTAACGCCAGGTCTAATCGTTGTTGATGAAGAGCACGACATATCGCTGAGTCAGCAAGACGGCCTTCGCTATTCCGCTAGAGATGTCGCGGTCAAGCGAGCGCAGCTTAGTAATTGCCCCATTGTTCTGGGGTCGGCTACTCCCAGCCTGGAATCTATGGCAAACGCCAGCAATGGGCGTTACCACTGGCACCGCCTCACACAACGTGCCGCAGGTGCCCATCCACCCAGTAAACGCCTCGTTGATATTCGTGGCTTGGCACTGCGCGCAGGTCTTTCGCCGCAGCTAGAGGACGAGATGGCTGAGGTGCTCTCTCGGGGCGAGCAAGTATTGCTCTTTTTAAACCGTAGAGGTTTTGCCCCTTCGTTACTGTGCCACGACTGCGGGTGGACCGCCGAATGTCAGAACTGCGACTCACGACAAACACTGCATAAAAAGCCGCCAAGGGTGCAATGCCATCATTGCGGCCAGAGAAACCCACTGCCCAAACGTTGCCCACACTGTAACGGGCACCGGCTAGTGGCCAGTGGCGTGGGAACCGAACAAACCGAACAAGCGCTGCGTAAGCGCTTTCCAGATGTGCCTGTGCACCGTGTGGACAGTGACAGCATGTCTGGGCGACATGCTATGGCCATATTTGCTCAAACGGTCGAGAACGCGGACGCCTGCATTATGTTGGGCACACAACTGCTGGCCAAGGGCCACCATTTCCCCAAGGTCACCTGTGTGGGTGTCCTAGACGCCGACTCACTGCTAATGAGTCCGGATTTTCGCGGCGAGGAGCGCTTAGCGCAGCTACTCACTCAAGTGGGAGGCCGAGCAGGCCGTGCCCAGCGGCCGGGAGAGGTCTTAATTCAAACTCGCCACCCTGAACATCCGATCATTAAAGCAGTCCTAGAACAACCGTGGTGCACCTTGTCAGCGCAGCTGTTGTCATCGCGAGAAGCGCAAGGGCTCCCCCCGAAGGGTGCCCTCGCGGCTTTACGTTGTGACAGTGCCGATCAAGACGCAGGATCAGCGTTTCTGACCAACATCATGAACGCTTACAACGTTGCGACGACCGACCCTTCTGTTCGCCTTGTGGGTCCACTGTCAGCACCCATGGCGCGACGTGCTGGGCTCTATCGAAGCCATATAGTCATCGCAGGGACGCAACGATCCAAAGTGCATGCCAGTGTGAAAAATCTGGTGGCGCTAGCCTCTGAACAACGACTACCTAAGGGCTTGCGTTGGTTCGTCGATATAGACCCCTCTGAACCGTTATGATCACTCGCCAGACCCAAAAAACTTTAGCCTCTGTCAAAACAGTGCCAGCTCGGGGATAATTCCGCCCGTCCCAGCGTGTCAGACGCGCAAAAACCGTGGAGTAATGATTATGAAGGAAGCGCTTACTTCGCTTCTGGATCAGGCTATTAAGACGTTGATAGCCAAAGAGCAGGTGCCAGAGGTACTGGACCTTGTCCCCCAGATTGATCACACCAGAGACGCCAGTCACGGCGACCTCGCCACCAATCTAGCCATGGTGCTCGCAAAAAAGGCTGGCATGGCACCCCGAGAGCTCGCAGCAGTGATTATCGACGCACTCCCTGCTAATGACCTCATCGCTAAAACAGAGATCGCAGGCCCCGGCTTTATAAACTTTTTTATTAACCAAGCCAGTCATGTCGAGGTTATCCGCTCTATCCTGACAAATGGAGCCAAATTTGGAAGCAGCAATCAGGGGGCCGGGCGCCGGGCTCAAATTGAGTTTGTTTCTGCGAATCCCACGGGGCCATTGCATGTCGGTCACGGCCGCGGCGCCGCTATCGGCGACTCACTCGCCAGACTTCTGGTTGCCAGTGGCTGGTCTGTACACCGTGAATTTTATTACAACGACGCCGGACAGCAGATCGTCAATTTAGCGCGATCAGTGCAAGCGCGAGCCCAAGGTCTCACACCCGAGGATGCCGACTGGCCTGAGGACGGTTATCGCGGCACTTATATTACCGACTTGGCTGAGGCCTACCAAAATAAAATCACGGTTGCAGCAGCAGATCGCACCATCACGGCACTGGGTGACATCAATGACTTGGAAGCCATTCGCGACTTCGCTGTTGCATGGTTACGTCGAGAGCAGGACCTCGATCTGAAGGCTTTTGGGGTTCGTTTCGATGAATACTTTTTGGAAAGCGCGCTCTACGAGAGTGGCGAAGTGGCAGGCGCAGTAACCGCGCTCCAGAGTGCCGGACATACCTACGAAGAAGGTGGTGCACTTTGGCTGAAAACCAGTGACTTTGGCGACGATAAAGACAGAGTCATGCGCAAAAAAGACGGGGAATATACCTACTTTGTGCCCGACGTAGCCTATCACCTTAACAAGTGGCAGCGCGGCTTTGAGCGGGTAATTAACGAACAAGGCGCTGATCATCACAGCACTATCACGAGGGTTAGAGCCGGACTCCAGGGTTTAGCCAAAAACATTCCCGAGGGTTGGCCCGAATACGTACTGCACCAAATGGTGACCGTCATGCGTGACGGCGCTGAGGTCAAGCTATCTAAGCGGGCAGGCAGCTACGTGACCTTGCGAGATCTCATTGAATGGGTGGGCAAAGACGCAACGCGCTTCTTCTTGGCAGCCCGATCAGCCTCATCGCAGCTGACCTTTGATATTGACCTTGCCCTTGCACAGTCCAATGAAAATCCAGTGTTTTACATTCAATATGCCCACGCCAGAGTCTGCAGCGTAAAACGCAAAGCCCTCTCCGAAGGCGCCGACTGGACACCGGAAGCAGGGCTTGACCACCTGGGCAACCTCACCGCCCCTGAAGAGCTTGCCCTAGCGCTGCTGTTAGCTAAGTTTCCCGATGTGGTCGCCAACGCTGCACAGCGCCTTGAGCCCCACGACATCGCAAATTATCTGCGTGAGGTCGCCGCCACGTTTCACGGCTTATACAACGTCCACAAGATGGTCGACAGTGATCACAAAAATCAGTCCCTCGCACGAATCAGCCTTGCAGAGGCAACGCGTCAAGTCATTGCAAACGGGCTAGACTTGCTCGGAGTTTCGGCCCCAGAGAGTATGTGACCTTGGCGACACAACCGCGCAAAAAAACCGCAACCAGGAAACCGGTAACCAAAGGCTCTGGAACCCGAGCAGCCAGTCGAAAGCCTGCGGCTAACGCTCGAAAGTCCCCTGTAACCGGTGGTCCACCCTCACTGACGCTGGCTCACATTCAAGGATTTGGGGTCGGGATAACCGCGGGACTTCTGTTCGGCGTTGTGGGCTTCGCCTGGTTGACGAACCAAAATTCGACGTCTGTCGCTGAAGTTGTTGAAGAGCTTCAAAGTGCGTCTGAAGACGACCCGCAACCTCGATTCGACTTTTACACAGTGCTGCCCTCGCAAACACTCGATTTGACCTCAGATGTTGAGCCGCCCGATCTCGACGGTGGCGGACAA
>ENA-UZXB01005872-UZXB01005872.1-metagenome-genome-assembly--contig:-Day-2-1m-contig-5872_pt1 | contig 19537 bp, 35 predicted proteins | sample MGYA00260339_ERZ794899 | MGnify/ENA metagenome assembly ERZ794899 | reverse complement strand
CACATATCGTCGGCTGCGTGTCAGTTATCGGGTGTTGTGTGACACACAATAGCAATGTGTGTCAACCAGCATTTACACCTAAGTCCTTGATACTTGTATCAATAACAACGAAATACACCAAATGTGTGTCGTGTGTGACAGGCATCTGCCAGTTACTATATATACATATACATATACGCTTTTTCTTTACTTATTTATTTTCTATATTTCAATTTGAAAGAAAAAGCTGACACACATGGTACACAGTTGATTTATAAGGGATTTACCTGACACACATGTGCCAATGACAACGGATATCTGACACACAACACCCCATATCTGTCACACAATTGATTAACAACTGACCTAGGGCATAGGATAACGTTCACTCGTTCCTCGCTCACGGTCGGTTGGGATTTAGAAGTTATCATCAGATAGCTCACAACTAAAAGGAAACAGATCATGAAATTTACAATCGACACTGACGTAATCAAAGCACGTATAGCAACTGCTAAAAGTAATGCATCAACAAGCAAACCTGCAGCTCAACTTAAAGCGGGTGCTAACAAAGTATTTGATAATGTCGTAAATAACTGGGAAGACTACGCACTAGCAATAACAGCTTGCGTCTTAGGTGCTCAAGTTGCTGAGAATGCAGATGACATCGAAACAATAACCGAAGACTACCCACATAGATAAGGAGAAAGGTAATGGAACTAGATCTAAACGTAGAAGATTGGTCAAGAGTAGACGACAACGAAGAGTTGTACTCTGAAAATAGTATGTCATGTGACCAGATGGCAGACCAAATTGAACTAAACACATTCACTTACGAGGTATAACCCATGTCAAAATTAATTAGCCAAGCTATCCACAAAATGTCAGAAGAACGTAACGACTACGGCGATATTGCCAAAGTAGTTATTGATGCTGACCATCTCAACATATTAAACCGTATTGCCTTAACTCACTCTCAATTTGCGCGACAGCGTAAAGAAGCAGCGCGAGCTGAGAAAGCGACAGGTGTACGAGGTGTTGACCCAATAGCTAAACCTGAAAAGATGATCAGCTTTATCCAACGACTAATGAACAATGTATGTTGGGCAGCCCGTCGTTACCAGCTAGCTATCGCCGACTCAGATGAAGTAACCAACGGCATCGACTTCTCGCAAGACGTAGCAGAACAAGTAGGTCTGAACGTAGCTGCTAAAAACCTAACCACAGAAGTAGACGAAGCTTATCTACAGCTCACGAACGTACTAGGTCACATTGCAGGTAAAATGACCTACCTCAATGACATAGACTCGCTTTACTACTTCGCACAGAACCAAGAAGTAGACGCAGCAGACGGCGGGTCAACGTGGGTTCCTCGCTACCAATGTCTGACGTATGGAGATTCAGAGGTAGCAATGGCCGAAGTAATCCAAGAGCTAGAAGAGAAACAGGAGAAAGACGACAGGACAGAAATAGCTAACATGGACTTTACGTTAGTAGCGTAACCAAAAAACCCTAATCAGCAATGGTTAGGGTTTTTTTATGCACGCCAGACTAGTACCAATGTAGCGCGCGGTAACCCACTGCAGTGTGCTTTAGCCATTGCAGTGTGCCTGCACTTACCCAGTAATATAAGCAAGTACCACTTTCAACAGATATTGTATGAACGGAGATTAAATATGGACTTTCTAAAAATACTAGCCAACGCATACCGCGAAGCAGCAGCAAAAGCCCTCCAAGAAGATCGTTTTATATACGAAAGAATAGCCGAACGACTGGAAGAGGACATCGAACAAGAGTTAACTAACGACGAACCGTTCACAGAGGTCACCAAGTAATGGCTATGTACGTGTGCGACTTCTGTAACACTATGCAAGATGATGACTACAGCCCATCAACAGACATCGGTGAATACGACATGGTATGTGAGATATGCCAACCTGAGTGCCAATGGGAACACGAACTAAATGTAATATGGGAGAAAGACAATGGCAAGGTCACCTAAAAAAGAAAAAATGGCAGATGACCTAAAACTACTGATAATTAATGACGCAGGTAGATCATCTAGCGAATACGCAAGAACGTTAGGCGTAAATAAATCAGACGTAAACAAAGTACTAAGAGAAATGGCACGACGAGGAATCGTCTACAGCGTGCCAATGCCCGGAGTACATGCACATCAATGGTTCTTAAATGCTATGAACCGTAACGGTAATAAAGCAAAAATTGTAAGCAGACTGTGGAACAAAAACATAAACCTACTAGATAAGGAAACAACAACATGATTAAAACAATAGCACTAACAGTAGTATTAACTTTATCAACAGCCGCAACAGCGCAGACAGCAGAAAATGTAAAGGTAGCATGCCAATCAGAACCCGACTCATGGGGCAACGGTTACTGCATGGGGTACTTTCAATCAGCTACCTCGCAGTTATTAATGGTGACTAACTATCTAAGCGATGGAAAATGCACGAAATGGACAAGCATATCAGCAAACATGGTTAAAGCTGGCTTCGAAGCAAGCGTACCAGAAGAATATGATAACGAAACATACGCCGCCGATGTAACGCTGCAAGTATTTACAAAGATGCTCAGCTGCCGTGAAAAGAAAGAAGTAAAAGAGGAGATCTAACAAATGATAACCGCAGGAATATGCTCAGCACTTGCACTGTTGTTCTTACTATTTAAATTGGACTTTAGAAAACTAATCAAACACGACTTCTTATTAGACGTAACTTTCACATTGTTTCTAATGTGGTTATTCGCAGGTACATTCGCAGGCATGATGGCTGCAATTGTCGGCGGACTAATAATATCTGTGGTGTTATTCATAGCTAAACGAACAATGCGCAGAGAAGAAATAGGCGTAATAAAAGTAAAAAGATTTCCTTACCGCAAAGTCGGTTGGAAAGATGTATACCCACGATAAACAAAAAACTAATTACAGGAATACTTATGGAAACCGTAACAGCAATTGAAGTAAAAAAAGAAAAACTTAATATGCTTGCTACTGTGCAAGTAAAGATTAATAGCCTAAGAGCTAAATTATTTGGTAAGAATGAATCAGAGTTAGAAATAGTTAAACAAGCACATATGGGTATACAAAACGTCAAAGCACAAACAGTAGACGAAAGAAGCGCTCAATTAATGGCGTTAGTATACAACATGAAACTCCAAGTACTAATTAAACACAGAGACTAATATGAATAGGATGCCATGCAGTATCACCGACGGTGAACAGTACGACGATGAACCAGAACAAGAGCTCGAAGTAGACGACATAGACGTATACAAAGAATCAGACATCTATCAAAACAAACAAACGGAGAACAAAAATGAGACCAATTAAAGGTTCAGAATTAGGTAACGAGATTAAAGCTAACGCAAAAGCCGATGTACCTACAATGATCTGGGGCGCACCCGGTATTGGTAAGTCAGAAGTAGTATACCAAGTAGCAGAAGAACTAGGCGCAAAGTTATTCGAAATCCGTGCCAACCTATTTGACCCAGTAGATGTACGTGGTGGCCTCAAAGTTGTAGAACAAAAAGATGGCACCTACCGCACTAAGTACGGCGTACCAGAAGACTACCCAGAGTCAAACTACGAAGGTCTAGTAATGATCTTCATTGATGAGTTACCAACTGCACCACGTGCAACACAAAACAGTCTGCTGCAGTTACTTACATGCGGCAAAATTGGTAACTACACAGTACCAGTAAATACTATATTCGTAGCAGCAGGTAACAGAGCTCAAGATCGGGCAGCTGTCCACGAAATGCCGACACCTGTCAAAACACGTTTTGCACATTACACATTAGAACCTGACATTGACGACTGGTGTGCATGGGCATATAGCAATAAAATTGATTCTTCAATCACTAGCTTCTTACGTTTTCGCCCCGAGCTATTACATAAGTTAGATGCTTCTATGAACGCATCACCAACACCTCGTACTTGGGCATACGTAAGCCGTAAGTTACATCATATGAAAGACGAATTCTTTGGCGCTGCATCACTTGTAGGCGATGGCCCCGCTACTGAATATTTAGCCTTTAAAAAGATCTACAGAGATATTCCTACTATGGAAGACCTCTTAGATAAACCAACTACTACAAAAGTACCCGACTCGCCCTCTATGTTGTATGCAATCTCTGGAGGAATCGCAGGCCATGTAACCAAAGACAATTTCGAAAACGTAATGAAATACGTAAACCGTATGCCTAAAGAATATCAAGTAGTAACTGTAAAAGACTGCTTAGCAAGAGACCGTGACTTAGTAACTCATGGGTCATTTACAAACTGGACAGCAAAAAATGCATCGGTATTTATCTAACTACTAGGAGAAAAAATTATGGCTTCAGTAAGAATGTCTAATAACTTAAGAACCCAACTACTTTCAACTGCAATGAGAAATTTTAAAACCGCTAAACCTGACCCTGAATTGCTAGGCTCAGACAAAATTAAACTACAAAATGCAGCAAAAAACTGCATGACTCTACAGGCTGTAAAGAAAGTAGCCTTGATGGACGACCCCGCGTTAAAGCTTATTCTAGAAAAGTCTAGCCGAAAAAGTATAGGCCTTAGAGGAGGCTTATTTAAAGACAATAAATACAGCACTATAAAATTTATAAGCGGCGAAGCGTTTAACTCCCGAAGAAGCTACCAAACAGATAGCTCCGTGTCCGCGTTTGAACCCCTTAAGTTTACTTTAGACGCAGCTATTACAGTAAAAACCTTCAACGAAGACGAAATAGATTTAATAGAACCAACTTACTATAACGGCGACGCCTTAGTAGTATGCATAGAAGATTTACTACCTGATGACTTAGCAACAGTAACTACGATTAACGACGCGCATAGGAAAAGATGTAAAACGCATTCAATTGAAAAAACCGATTATCACACTACACTTCAGGCTCTATTAGATAATACAAATACAGTAGGACAATTTCTAGAAGCGTGGCCCGGGGGAGAGTACCTTCTCCCGCCAGCCGTTATTAGTAAACTAAATACCAAGGTAACTCGACAACAAACAGCTAAAAAAGTAAAAGAAGAAATCAACTTTGACGCAGCTGCATGCAACAACATAGCGTTAACAGCAAAACTAATAGGGGGATAACATGTCAACAGAAGGATCTTTGCTAAAAGCACGAGCAGGGTTACTGTTAGACCACCCGTTCTTCGGAACTCTTAGTCTATCTCTAGCTTTAATACAGGACGACGACTGCGATACAGCAGCAACTGACGGCGCATCAATTATATATAACGACAAGTACATTGCTAAACAATCAGCAGCACAACTTAAAGGCTTGTTAGCGCATGAAATCCTTCATTGTTCAGGGTGTCACCACACTCGTCGCCAAGGACGAGACCCCGAGCTGTGGAATATAGCATGCGACTATGTAATCAACGACATAGTAATCGAATCGGGATTTGTACTCCCAGATGGCGCACTAATAGATGTCGACAAGAAATACACTAACATGTCTTCTGAAGAAGTATATTCAATACTTAATGACATGGATAAAGATGACCGACCGGCACCGTGCAAATGGGGTGGAGTACTTGACGCCGGATCTCAAACAGTGGGAGCTTCAACAGGATCTCAAGCCGAAGCAGAATGGGCATCATTAACTACACAAGCAGCAGAGGCAGCTAAGTCAGCAGGTAAATTACCCGGTCATCTAGAGTCGTTCTTACAAGACCTCGTAGATTCCCAAGTCGACTGGCGAACTGTTTTATGGCCGTTCTTTACAGCACTCAACACTGATGACTACACGTGGACAAGACCTAACCGTGCGTATATATCAGAAGACGAGTACTTCCCATCAATGCGAGAAGAAACATGCGGTACAATAGCTATAGGCATCGACACATCCGGTAGCTGCTACCCCGCCATTGACTCGTTTCTTAGCGAGTTAGATGCCATCTGCCAAGACGTACGCCCTGCAAAAGTAATAGTTGTACAAGTAGATACAGCTGTACGGCAAGTAAATGTCATTGAGCAAGGACAACGGTTAAAGGACATCGAGCTAAAAATAACTGGCGGCGGCGGTACAAGCTTTACACCCTTCTTCCAAGAAATAGCCGAAAACTGGCCAGAAGTAGAAGCTATTGCATACCTCACTGACCTAGAGTCTTACGACATAGACACGTGCGAACAATTGGCAACAGCCCCAGTTTTGTGGGTCAACACAGAAAAAACTGTAGCGCCTTTCGGACAAACTGTATATTTTAATGAATACGTCTGATACCATCTCGCATATATAAACAAATACACTTACTATAGGAAATAGGAAGCATGCTTATACTCACTAGGAATGTCGGTGAATCAATAATTATCGACAAAAACATCGTAGTAACATTTTTAGGCAAAAACAGATACGGGCAAATACGACTCGGTATAGATGCCCCAAGAGATATAACCGTCCATAGAGAAGAAATCCACGAGAAGATAGAACAACAAGTAAAGGATTATGAAAATAATGGATAATGCAAACCCAAAACACATACGTGCTCAGAAAGATGGCAAAGCACCTATGGATCTCATCCCCTACCAACCACTAGCTGCTGTAGCACGTGTAATGCAAACGGGCGCTGATAAATACGGCAAACGAAACTGGCGGCAAGACAAGATTCTTGCAAGCACTTACGTAGGAGCCATAGCACGTCACGCTCTATTAGAGTGGGCTGCCGGCGAAAACCTTGACGCTGATAGTGGAGAACACCCACTAGCGCATGTAATTGCTTGCTGCCTATTAGTAATGGACGCAGAACATCACGATACTCTTGTAGACGACCGGACTTGGCAAGAGTCTAAAGACCCGGATCTACTATGAAAGTATTCGACGCTATAGCTTTATTAGACAAATTCCACCCTGACTTAGAAATCGTATTCCATTTAGGCGACGATGACTTAGAATTAGAAAAAACATTCTACCCCATAGTAGACATCTCAAAAGACGTCGATTTAAAGTCAGTAATAATTAAAGGGCACCCGCCCGAAAACAACTGAGGTCACACAATGTTCGATATTCAAGCGTTCCTAAGCGCAGATGAAGCTATGTCCGACGATAAAGGATACCAAGATCTTGAGTTCTTAAGATTTGTAGCGTTAGCAACATCTGTATCTAACCCAGAAATATATAACTACATGTATAAAAGTTATCAAAATATTGAAGCTTCTATATATGAATACAGAGAAAACATAGCAGGAAAACTGTTAACAAATGACAACGCCGAATAGTTGAGGATAAGACCTATGAACGACGCTGATGAGTTTGCTTTAATAGTAGACCTAAACACTAAACTTCAAAAAGCTGTAGCTCATAACCCACTTATAGAGCAATTGTTAAGGGTTATTCAAGACGTAAGCTATACTTCAGCAAAGTCAGTAGTAGCAAACGAACGTATTGCTGACACGTTAGAAGAACTATTAGATATGATCAAAAAAGAAAGGGAAAACGAATAAAATGCAAAAATATAACTACGGCAGTGAGAAAGCAGACCTGCGAGAAAAACTTAAGAGCGACATGGCTATTTGGCTAGCGCAAGGCAACAAAGTAGATGAACTGCCAGAAACACTTGACCCAGACCCCGCAATTAAATATAAGCAAATGAGAAGTACGTATAGCTTTAAAAACGGAGTACCTCAATAGTGGACTTAATAACCTTAGACTTTGAAACATACTACGACAAAGACTTGTCGCTTACTAAACTAACGACAATGGACTACGTACGTCACGACCGTTTCAAAGTGTGGGGGGTCGGCGTCAAAATTAACAACGGGCCTACAGAATGGTATGGCGAAGAAGAAACAGAAACGTACCTATCAACTATTGATTGGAGCAACGCAATAGTACTATGCCATAACACAATGTTCGACGCGTATATACTGACGCACTACTACAATTTATTCCCAGCCTACTATTTAGACACTGCTGCTATGAGTCGCGGTTGGTTCCCAGGTCAGTCTGCTTCATTGGCCCATACTGCAGAACGTGTATTCCCGCACGACGAAAGCATGCGTAAAGGTACAGAGCTCAGCGACTGCAAAGGTGTATACGATCTTAGCCCAGAAGAAGAAGAGTCGCTTGCAGGCTACTGCATCCAAGACGTTGATTTGACCTACGCCATCTACCATGAACTTATTAATGCCGGATTTCCTAAAAAAGAACTGGATATAATTGATCTAACATGCCGTATGTTTGTGGAGCCAAAGTTAAAAATCGATTACCTAAGACTAAAAAAATACCATCAACAAGAGTTTGATAGCACAGAACAGACTATTGCAGACGCCAAGCTACCCCGGGACATACTGTCGTCTAACCAAAAGTTTGCACTATGGTTAGAAGACGCAAACATAGTTTGCCCTATGAAACCCAGCCCATCAAAACAAGGCGTGTCTATACCTGCTCTAGGTAAAAATGACGCAGGCTTCAAGCAAATGTGCGACATGTACCCAGCATACAAGCACGTGTGGGCCGGACGTACTGCAGTAAAAAGCCGCTTAACAGAGACTCGATCAAAACGTTTTCTCGACGCAGCTAACGACGACAACACAATCCCTGTCCCGTTACGGTACTACGCAGCACATACTGGTAGGTTTGGCGGCACTGAAAAACTAAATATGCAGAACATGCCGCGTAACGGCGAACTGCGTAAATGCCTTATTGCTCCCGATGACCACCTTATCTACGTAGCTGATCTATCTAATATTGAAGCGCGTATGCTCGCATGGCTAGCCGGAGAAGAAGAGCTGCTTGCTCAGTTCCGAGCCGGTGACGACATCTACTCTAACTTTGCTTCTAAGATATACGGTCGACCTATTAACAAACACAATGACCCACTAGAAAGATTCGTAGGTAAGACTGCTATCTTAGGACTAGGTTACGGTATGGGCCACAAGAAGTTCGCAGCTACGCTGAAGTCAGGAGCTATGGGCCCTGCTATGGACTTCTCAGAAGAACAAGCTAAGCAAGTAGTAGATACATATAGAGCTTCATACCCTAAAATTAAAATGCTCTGGACTAAATTAGAAGATCTGCTTAAACAAAGCCTCCATAAAGATAACTATGGCTACACATACGCCAAAGTATTGACAGTCGGCAACAGACAGATAAAACTGCCAAATGGCATGGCCCTTAAATACCACGATCTAACGCATGACATGGACGGCTTGACGTATTTCTCACGTAACAAAAGAGAATATACATATGGCGGACGGATTACAGAAAACGTAATCCAAGCCCTAAGCCGCATAATTATTACAGACAGCATGCTACGTTTAGATAAAACTGACCTAGGTGACGTAGTATTGACGGTACACGATGAAGTAATAATGATTGGCAATAATGACAACCCTAGTGCTACAATGAGTCAAATCATAGACGACATGTGTATAGCACCCGAATGGGCGTTAGACATCCCACTAGACGCAGAAGGCGGGTTTGACCGTAGTTATAGTAAATAAATGGCCAGACTTGTCCTAACACGTAAGAAATCCCAATCAATCATTATTCATAAAGATGATGAACTACTGGTGCAGTTGACAGTTACTAAAGTCGACGGTAATCAAGTACGCCTTTGCCTCGACGCAGACAAAGCAATAAAAATAGACAGAAAAGAAGTCTACGAACAAAAAAATTAGCAGTTGAACTTATATCTTTCAGGAGGATAACTATGAGGGTCACTTTCTTAGAGGCAACTAACGGCCTCCGATTAAGTAAGCAACACTCTAGTATCAAAGGTTTCACACCATACCCACTTGTTAAAGCAGTAAAATCTACAAAACACGATTTAGTTGTAGGTAAACAAGGGCTTAATGATCTTGAGCAGCTTATACGTCAGTACGCAAGTGCCGGTCAGTGCATGCTTAAAGGAAACTTAAAACGTGACCTAATAGACGAAAGTAGAGCAGGACATTCAGATAAAAGTGCCCTTTCTAACTTATTAGTTCTAGACGTTGACGGAGTAACACTTACTAAATCACTACTTACTAAATCTAAACTATCCAGTATTGACGTAATGATGATAGCAGACCAGATAATTGCTGAGCTGCCTGTAGAGCTGCACGATGTGTCCTACATAGCACAAGCGTCATCAAGCTTAGGGTTAAAAGGTGAAAAAGTATCGCTACATATATTCATGATGTTGTCGATAGCTATGCCACCTAAATCTATAAAACTTTGGCTCCAAGACTTAAATTACGAATCAGACTTGTTCTCCAGCCAATTAGAATTGTCAGTGAATGGGCAATCTCTAAAGTTCCCTATGGATACATCAGTTGCTGATAACTCAAAAGTCATATTTATAGCACCCCCTACATTCGATGATCCAAATGATAACCCATTTACAACCGATGACGATCGAATAGTAAAAGTTGACAGAGGGCAGCCGTCATTTGACTTAGCGCAGTTGATGACGGACATTAGCCCCCAAAGATGCTACGAAAAAAGTATCACGTTTAAAGACAAACTACGTGCAAACGCAGGGTTTAAAACAAGACAGACAAAAACACGTCTTGCTTCTATACAAGGTATAACCGAAGAAGTTCTACTAAACCCGGACAAAATGTCTATAGCTGCAGTAGACGACACTAACTTCCCGTATATTAGATGTAACATGAACGGGGGCGATAGCGGTGCTTACTACTTTAATGCTGAACGTCCTACATACATGTATAACTTCAAAGACGAACCTATCTTTGAGATTGAAAAAGCAGATAAAGATTTTTATATGTCTGTATTTGAAATGTACGAAGAAAAACTAAAAGAAACTGGTAAGTCACAGTTCCCAATTGTAATGCGTGACTATTATACAGATACGTTTTACAACGGAGTGTACGATCCCAACTCAAATCAGTTTACTGAAGAGTACCCATTATTACCCATAGGGAAACAAAACGTAGAAGACTTCTACCTTAGTCACAGCAGAATAGCGCCTGACTTTATACCTGACGGACGTGTAGAGTTTAACCCTACATCTGACGAACCCTCAGTAAACTTCAGTAAAGTTCCCTATTACGTTAATACATACAGAAAAACTGTATACGCTTTAAACCCTATAGCGCCGGACGTGCCTCTAGAAGTAGGCACAAGCATATTATTAAAAGACCAATGCCCGATCATATATAAAGTTATGTCACATATGCTTGGCAACGGTAACCAAGAGTTTGAACGGTTTATAAACTGGTTAGCCCATATATACCAAACACGTAAGAAGACCGGAGTGTCGTGGGTACTTACAGGTACACAAGGCACTGGTAAAGGTATCTTTTACTCCCGTATCTTAAAAGGACTATTCGGCTCGCAGCATGTACCGATGCGTTACCTACAAAGTATGGAAGAACAGTTCAATCTGTACATGAGAGACGCATTGTTCTTGGTAGTAGATGAGTTTCATATGGCATCAGCTAGCACTGGAGCTAGTAAGATGGCAGACAAACTTAAAAACCAAATCACAGAAAATACTATTACTATACGTGGTATGCGATCTAACCAAACAGAAATCCCTAACTATACAAACTACATCTTTAATACTAACCGTTCAGATGCAGTTAACATTGAACCCGGGGATAGACGCTACAACATCGGGCCTAAGCAAGAGCAAAAACTGCTTGATGCTTACCCAGAGTTAGCAGAAAAACTAGATACTAAAGAACTAGAAACCGAACTTTATAAACTAGCAGGTGCCTTAAGCACATACAAAGTAAATAAACGTTTAGTAGAAACGCCAATAGACAACACTGCAAAAGAAAATATGCGTACTGTCAGCATGTCCGTGTTCGATGAATTCTGCATGTGCTTAAAAGAGGGTAATTTACAGTTCTTTACAGACATACTAGACATAAACACTGCCAGCGTACTACATTCAAATGAAATCACAGCGGCGCAACGACTAGTAAAAGGGTGGATTTCTAAAGCAAAAAACCCTTATGCAGTAATACCAATGGAGCACCTACGAACTGTTTTTCATGTACAGACGGAACAAACGCCTAGACTTTCACAGCAGGAATTCAAAAAACGTATGAGTAGAAATAACATAGAAGCAAAAAGAAAACGCGAGTACTCAGCGAATAGAGATAGTAACGCTGTAAGAGGCGTGATAGTAGAATGGGATGCAGTAAACAACGACGTAGACTTTCTTATAACTACATACTTTGATGACACAGATCAGCGTTTATTGGCTACAGCTTAGCTTATCAGTTATACTGCAAAAACAAACTAATAACGCTGATAAGCAAGGAACTCAAAGTGGTCTCTCTAACCCAAGATAACCGCCCAGACGTAACTAAACCACTTCAAACTGATTTTGAACTAGGGCCGCTTAGAGCTTGGTCTTACTCAGCACTTAAGCAGTTTGAAGAATGCCCTTATAAATCTTACATAGCAAAAGTCAAAAAAATACAGCAAGACTCAGGGCCTGCCGCACAACGCGGTACAGAAATTCACCAACAAGCAGAAGATTATGTCGACGGTACACTAGGTGAATTTCCTGATACTCTTAAACATTTCAAAAGCGACTTTGAAGAATTACGAGCGTTGTTTATTGACGCGAAAGTAGAGCTTGAAGGCGACTGGGGTTTCTCTCGAGAGTGGCTTCCAGTTGGATGGATGGAAAAAGATACGTGGGCTAGGATTAAACTCGACGCCTTAGTACATCAAGACGAACAAAGTGTCAGAGTTATAGATTATAAAACTGGTAAAAAATTTGGCAACGAAATTGGCCACGCATCGCAAGCATTATTGTACGCAATCGCTACTTTCTTTAGGTATCCACATATACAGTTTGCTCAAACTGAACTATGGTATTTAGATAAAAACGAAAAAACAATTAAGAGTTTCACACGTGAACAAGCTATGCAATTTGTACCTAACTGGCAACGTCGTGCAATTGCCATGACTACAGCTACAGACTTTTCACCTACACCTTCTAAAGATTCGTGCAGGTGGTGCAGCTACGGCAAAGGTGAACACCCTGAATGTACATGGAGTGCAATGTAACAAGTTCAACATAGCTTACCCCCAACTGACATCTTCCCCTCAGAATGTCAGTTGGGGGATTTTTTTACTCTAAATTTAATGGAGACTGCAATGATCCGTAATTTCTTATACAAGTTAGCTGTGCTTATAGGAGTAGCAGCATTTATATACTTGCTATTATTCGCAGCAATGTTTGCGTGGATATTTGGAGTTACCGCAGGTTGTATAAGCGCCTTATATGTAAGATACCAACTAAAAAAAGACAAAACATGATACATACAATTGTAAATATAATAACCGCAATAGAAATATTTAAAGTATTAAAAAAAATAATTAGGTATAAGAAAATGGAAATGATATACGTAAAAGACGGTAAAAACATTGAATATAAAATAGTAACTAACCCGCCAGACGCAGCATACTGGAGTACGCACAGATTAAAAAAATCAGAAATAAAATTGATTACCAAATGCGACCGCTCTACTGCAGCAACTATACGACAGGAAATCTTAGATGACATTATCGCCAGAGAACCTAATCCCACTCGTAAACTTACGCCCCCCAACAACCCGTTACCGAAAGGGCGTAAAGCCGCCAAACGAACGCATGTTAAAACGCGGAAAACAAAACAAAAAACTAGGCGATAAAATTAGCGTAAAGATGTGGAAAGGCATGACAATGTATTCTCTAACCTTAGAAGAACGCGCTACGTGCCCAACTGATTGCGAACAATGGGACAACTGTTACGGCGACAACATGCCATTTGCACACAGATTTGACCACACTGCCCCTGACTTTATAGCTACTTTAGAGCAACAGTTATATCTGTTGAATAAAAAACACACAGAAGGTTTTGTAGTACGGTTGCATGTACTAGGCGACTTCTACAACAGCAAATACGTATCAGCTTGGGAAACATGGCTCAATAAGTTTAATAATCTAAATATATTTGGATACACCCACCACCGACTATCTAGCCAATTAGGCACGGATATAGACAAACTAAACCAAAAATACACAAACAGATTCCGTATTCGTTTTTCAGACGACACTACTACTGACTTTTCAGCCCACGTTAATGACTACTCAAAAGGCATAACGTGCCCAGAACAAGAAGGTAAAACAGACAGCTGCGCAACATGTGGCTATTGCTGGAGCAGCAAACAACCTGTAATATTTATTGAGCACTAATAGAAGACGTGCTACTATCTATAACTATCAAAGAGTGATACCCGTATGCATGAAGCGTTCGAACATCAAGCCGCAACTTCGAAATTCATTGTCGATAACCCTAGAGTGCTGGTCACATCTGACCCCGGCACAGGCAAAACTCGCAGTGTAATTGATGCCTTTGTTACTAGAGGTGACAACCGCATGCTTGTACTAGCACCACTGTCTATTCTTGGTGCTAGTTGGGGCGATGACATTAAAAAGTTTGCTCCGCAACTATCCTATGAAATTGCATATGCAAAAAATAGAGAAAAAGCATTCGCATCTGACGCACGTGTAATTATAACTAACCACGACGCAGTAAAATGGTTAGCTAAAAACCCTAAAGCGCTAAAAGGCTTTACTACTATTTGCATAGATGAGTTCACTGCTTTCAAAAATAAAAGCTCTCAACGTAGTAAAGCAGCGTTAAAAATAGCTAAAAACTTCGATTACCGGATAGCTATGTCAGGCACTCCTAACTCTAATACAATATTAGACATCTGGCATCCGACATTGATAGTTGACGACGGAGAACGGTTAGGTCACAGATTCTATTCGTTTAGGTCATCTGTCTGTACTTCACGGTTCAATGGCTTTGCTAATGAATGGGTAGACAGAGACGACGCACAAGACTTAGTAGCTACTGCACTTGTAGATATTAATATACGCTACAAGTTAGAAGACTGTATTAGTATGCCAGAACAAACAACTAATACACTGCAGGTAGACCTTCCGCCTAAGATACTTAAAGATTATAAAACTCTAGCAGCAGACAACGTTTTATATACTGGAGCCACAACTATTAATGCTCTTCACGCAGGAGCAAAAGTCAAAAAGCTTCTGCAATTGTGTACTGGTGCAGTATATGATGAAAACGGAGAGACCCAAGGTATACACTCGGCTCGATACGACTTAGTAATGCAGCTAGTTGACGAGCGCGACCATTCTTTAGTTGCTTTCAACTGGAAGCACGAACGTGATCAGCTGATAGCACTAGCCGATAAAATGGGTATCAAGTATGGAGTTATTGATGGATCTACACCAGCCGCCAAACGAAAAGATGTTGTAGATAAAATGCAAGCTGGGCAACTCAAAGTTGTCTTCTGTCACCCGCAAAGTGCTGGGCATGGCTTAACAATGACTAAGGCTACTACTATTATTTGGTCATCGCCGACTTACAACTCAGAGCATTACGTGCAGTTTAACCGACGTATATACCGAGCGGGCCAAAAAAAGAAAACAGAAATTATTCATATAGCTGCCAGAGAAACATGGGAGCCAGACGTATATAAAAAACTAGCAAGTAAAGTCGCTAAAATGGACGAACTACTAGATGTATTAAAACAACTACACACCAACACCGGAGAATCATAATGACTTGCAACGAAGACTCAACAGTAAATGCTCTCATTGCGTCACGCGCTGAGATAAAAAGCGAAATGGATGCATTAAACAGGACGATAAAAGATTTGCGTAAGGATCAAGATTTAATCGATGTCTTACTGCTCAAGAAGATGGATGCGGAAGGTTTGTCTCGCACTGCGAATGGCGAAGCTTCTGTATCAATCAACGAGGACACTGTACCTGATGTATCAGATTGGGATGCTGTATATGCCCACATCAACGATACTCAAGACTACAGTTTAATCCAACGCCGTATGTCCTCTACGGCACTCAAAGAACTATGGAAGATGGGCCAAGACGTACCCGGTGTAAAGCCGCGTACTGTTAGGCGCATTAACTTTAGAGCTTTGTAAATATATCAATTAACCAATTAACCAATTAACAATTAATCAGGAACAATTAACCATGAGTACACCAGCGTTAGCAATTAAAGATACAAAACTTCCAGCTCACCTTCAGAAAGCAGCTAAAGGCATAGGCCGAGGCAACGAAAACGTAGGTCAAGAAGTAACTATCCCACGAGTCAAACTCTTACAAAAGATGTCTGACGAAGTAGATAAGCATCATAACAACTACGTCAAAGGTTCTGAGCCGGGTGACTTTATGAATACCTTAACTCAGAAAAACTACGGCGATGCTTTGTATGGCCTTAGTATTACTTTTAAAGTAGAGCACGTTGTATGGCGTGACAGAGATGCAGGCGGCGGTTTGTTAGGTTCTTTTCCTACCCATACAGCTGCCCAAGAACGCATCAATGAGCAAGACAAACCTGAAGACTACGCAATCAGTGAGACGCATACACACGTATTGCTTCTTAAAGACCCAGAGACTGGCGAGTTAGATGCGTCTCCCGTCATCATGGATTTTGCAGCTTCTAAGTTACGTGTATCTCGTAACTGGAACTCGCAGATTGGCCTTAAAGGCGGCGATCGTTTTGCAGGGTTGTGGAAGCTTAAATCTGTAGCAGTAGAAAACAAGATGGGCAACGCATACCTTAACCTCGAGCCTGAGTTCGTAGGTTGGTCTACAGCTGAGGATTATGCTGCAGCTGAAGCTTTATACGATCAGCATGCAACAGCCTAGTACTAATTGAACGAACACGGGTTTGTAAAATCTGTGCATCGTTCTCTTCCATCTGAACTATACAAATGGAAGATTCACGATACGTACACCGGCGGGGTTCCAGATGCATTTTATGCTGGGCCTTCCGGTGTATTGTTCGTTGAATATAAGTACATACCAAAGCTACCCGTACGAAATACAACAAAACTAAGAACAACGTTGTCCCCTATACAAATAGAATGGCTAAACAAAATGCATAAGTTCGGCTCCGCTAAAGTAGCAGTAGTTATTGGCGCGGAAGAAACTGCAGTAATACTAACTGCAGGAGAATGGAGTAACCCTCTAACTAAACAAGAGTATGTAAAACGATGTGTGCCACGAAAAAATGTAGGCGATTGGATAAAAGACCAAATAGAACAAAAGAACATTACTTGAGTGCAGAAGAAAGAGGTAGATAAGAATGAGTAACGAAAAAGAGTATGGCGTAGGTGTATGGCAACTAACCTATTACAAGATAGACTCAGACACAGGTGATGCCTTGTGTGATGACGATGGTAAGGTCATTGAGTTTTATGTACCCGACGAAGATTGTTCTTACATGGCTGAAAGTGTAGACATTGATGAATTAGTGGAGGTGGGCAAATGAGTAACTATCCGTATGACAGTGAGGTAGAAGATACCGAGTTCATTGCTGACGTGTTCGAGCTTGCATTCGGTGACGGTGCAATCGACAAGGAGTATAGCTACGCTGACGTGTTGACACAACTACGTGAATTCAGTGACAAAGCACTGGTGACCGATGGTCATGGCTTGACGCAAGAAGAAGTTGACACACTATTATCTAACAAAACAGGAAGGTAGTCCTCATTAATCCTTTCAAAACAGCGTAGGGACGCCTCTCTAACGCACTAAAAAGCCTTTAAATAACGCTAGAAGCAACCGCCTATGAAGCAACTACTTGCTTCTTTTACGTCCGTCTCTAACCGTGTCCCCGTTTTTTAACTCAGATTTAACAGTGTGCTCAGCCTTCTTACCCCAGTTTATCTGATCAAACTTGTTTGAAAACTCATCTATGCTTATAGAAAGCGGACGAGGCTTTGAACCTTTACCCATTATAAGTACTCTATGTCAGTTACCCAGTCAGCTGGTATTGCAGTGCAATCGCCACCCTGACTAATTTCAGAATCATCATTATTCCTTGCGAGGGTCGCCATGATTACTATCTTTTTATCATCGTGGTAAGCAAGCCATCCAACTGAGTAGCACTTAGCTAACGGCGCTTCAATACATTCTTGTAAGTCTAACCAACCGACGCCTGCTTCTTGTGCGTCTGCCCATGTAACTTTTACAATCGGGAAATCTACCTGCATATGACCAGCCTCTATTAGTTAGGTTATAAACCCCAAAGAGCTGCGTCAAATATGTCAGACGAATCCTCTACAGGGAGTGTAGCTTTTAAACCAGTTGTGTAAGTGTGCAATGACAACGAACGTGAGCCACGGGCAACTAACATCGCTTCGTAAAGCTCTTGCAGTTGTGCGTTGTCCATGTCCAATGATGTGTTATCAGCCAATACCCACGTAACAGTACCCCCGTAACTTAAGGCGTCTTTAATGCGGGCTTCAGACTTAGAATCGCAGTCTATAGATACTGTGCCAAGACTAAACGTAACCTCAATAGGCTCTAGTTCCTTCTGATCTCGGATAGCGTTAAGCAATACTCGCTGCTTACTAATTTTATCGGCGGCAATGGTTAGTTTCATGTAGCTGTCACCGTTACTGTAGTATTTAGATAGTGCGGATGCTCAAGCAGTAAATCGTAACTACCACTTAAGTCAACAGAAAAATTAATTGAACCGGCTGTTTCAGTTTCAGATTCTCCAAGTACAGTTAACGCTGCGCCATCTGGCAAACGTGCTAAAGTAATAGTAGCAATACCATCCGCCACTAATGTCGTGTCGGATGCAGTGTAAGGTATTTCTGTTTTTGCAGAAACCGTCAACCCATCTGCGCTGCAGAGATATGATGTATCGTATTTCCCTAAAAACAAAGCGTGATCTGGGTTAGCATAATCAGCAATATTTGAAATGACCCCCTGAGTCACATACAACAACTGCTGCGTAGCTGTTGAAAATACACTTATGTAGTCGACTGCCATTACTTTTTACCCGCCATAATCATAAACTCAGTGCCTTCTCCAACAGTTACCGAGTAGCTATAATAACCATCCCTAGTCCGTAGAAGAGGTGGATTTTCGTAAAACTTTGAAGTCCACGACCAAGTAGTTTTAATACCTAAACTAACTCTAACACTTTGTAGATCACCGACACGGTTGGCAGTTGTTAAGACCGCCCATTTTGCTGAAGCGCTAAGTGTAGTAAAGGGCCGCGCATTAGTATTGTAGTCGTATGAAGCTAAAGTATGATCATCAATAGGCACCCAGCTTCCTTCATAATACTCCTCTAACACTAAAACTAAACTCCATGTGCCTTCACCTAAGTCATAATCTCCGTTCATAGGACTAAAATGAAAGCTACTGCCAGAAGGGTAGGGAGAGTCCTTCGAGCCGCTGTAGGTAAATTGATTGAATGCAATATCATAGCTAACCGCAATAGCAACAGTTGTACTCAACTGCGCAAAAGAAAAATCAAAAGTACCCGTACTACCGATCACCAGTGATATAACCGCAGGAAGAGGGGGGTAACCATCTACAGCGGGGCCTATATGAGTTAGTGCAGACGTTTGCGGCGCTATATAACCAACGCGCGGTACAAATATACTGTTATCTTCAATGTGAAAAGTCCGAACAGCTAAATTCTTTATCTTTAAACCCGTGGTATTTGTCACAGTGTCCGCAAATGATTCTATTGTGTCACTATTTACAGTTAGCTTAGAGGCAT
>ENA-UZXB01010515-UZXB01010515.1-metagenome-genome-assembly--contig:-Day-2-1m-contig-10515_pt1 | contig 19567 bp, 17 predicted proteins | sample MGYA00260339_ERZ794899 | MGnify/ENA metagenome assembly ERZ794899 | reverse complement strand
GACGGCAATGCATGTATGATAGCCAACGGCAACAACTTTAAACCTTACTCAGGGCCAAAGATGCCTGTCAAACCAAAACCTGAAGTGGAGTCGCGTGAGCCGAAGGTAGTTCCATAATGTGGGCACTTGTATTCATATATTTCTATGACACTGTTCCTTATGTTGAAGCAGTGACCGTACATACTAGTATGGTAGAATGTTTCCATGCACGTGAAGCACTTGCTGCTGAAGTAGGCAAAGGCAACGGCTACTTCAAAGCAGGACAGCAAGCACTCTGTATTAACCTCAACGAAGATACCGATACATAAATATTAACATGAGCGATACACTTGTATTAAATGCAGACGCACAGCCTGTTAGCTTCCTGCCGTTGAGCGTTGTTCAATGGAAAGAGGCAGTAATGTACATGTACCACGACAAGTGTACAGTATTAGATTGGTACGACGATTGGTTGGTGCGGAGTCCCAATTGGGAAACACGGGTGCCCGCTGTGATCATGTTGAAGTCATATATGCATAAGACCCGCAAGCCACGCTTTAGTAAAACTAACTTGTACTTGCGGGATTTGTATGAGTGCGGATACTGTGGAGATACGTTTGTTAAAAACGACTTAACTACTGATCATGTATACCCTATATCCAAAGGCGGTAAAACCAACTGGACCAATTGTATTACAGCATGTAAATCCTGCAATTGGGCAAAGAGTGATAAGATAGGAAAGCAATGGCGTCCTAGATATAAACCTTATGCTCCTGGATATTATGAATTAGTTCGTAAGCGTAAACAAATGCCACTACAGCTACGCCATCCTAGTTGGCACCAATGGTTAGATCTTGAATCATCTGTCTAGCTATACTTTTGTGTGATTCAACTCCGTAATGTGCATTGTCTAATGCAAAGTCCATTTTGTCGCCTGGCACTATGTAATCAAGACTGTTTTGAAACTTAAACGATGCCCATTTAGGAATAACTTCATAATGTGCTTTTACCAATTTATAATGTAGAATATTTTCTACCTGCGATGCTACTACTTTATGTGTGTGGTCTATAAGATGTAAAGCAGTTAGCTCTGAATCCTTAAGACTATTACTCAAAGCAGTGAACCTTTGATATGCTTTGTTCAATGCATTAACACTAGGCCATGTTCCTAGATGATGCTTTTCCTGTTTCTGTACAATCATCGATCTGTCCGGCAAAGTCCATACACAAACAACTATGTCTGTTGGTTCATACTCAAAATGTACAGCTTCGTACCACATGTTTCGATTGCTGCCGCCTGGCCAACTTAGATTATGTACAGTCCTGCCCAAGTAATCGCCTATGTGTTGTGCAAATGCTAACTTACTAGGAGCAGGGGCTATTCCAATCTTGTCCCAAGTAGACTTGTCTTCAACATACGCATCAGGTAAACAATGCCCGTATGTTTGACTGCATCCAAAAACAATTAAACGCAACATATTCTCCATTTGTGGTCTACAACTTCGCATACCGGAATATCGTTTACTAATACCCTATCGCCGTCTAGCACGTAAGTTCTTTCTGCAAGTTGAGGGTGATGGAAACTATGTTCATCGTCGTCGTTGAGTTGATCTATAATATCTTTGTATTTCTTTTCACGTTGAGTGCTTTGCCAGTATACATTGTTATAGGACATTTCTCTCATTGCCCATCTTCCCCTTCGCCAATCAAAATTTGTATCTTTAGGGATAAACTGTCTTTTGTTTTTCTTTATAGTTTTGTTATAGTCTGTAAGGACATACATAATGTCTTGTTTGTATACATTGCACATTGCAATTCTATGCGCACCAGGATGTATTTGACAGTGACCATTTTCAAATTTGCTTATACTCATTGGACCATACAGTTTTTTGCCTGCACGTAAGTCTATAAGATAGCGATAAAGACTGTTGAAAAAATGTAATTCAACAAGCCAACCATCTTGTCTAAAGTAATCTTCACTGCGGAATCGTGTACGAGATTTATCAATAAATCCTATTTTAATGTTCTGTACTATTCTAAAATGTACATAGTCTACAATGTCAGGCCCTGTTTTTACAGTCAATGGAAATCTTTGCCAAATTGATGTTAAATTATCAAAGCCTATAAGTGTTGTTGTTTTAAATTTGTTATCAAACTCTTCGGCTAACTCACAGAAATGTTCATGTGTGGTTATTGGTGTACATTTCTGTGTATAATTATCCATCAACATAATCCTCTAAGTTTATATCAGCAGCATCGTAATGATATAGTTTATTGTTGTTGTTAGTATATACCAATACTTCAGGGTCGTGTAATCTAAAGTCACAGTTTTCGCAATAAGGTGCAAGATTCCAATTGTTTGTTTTATGTGCTTCACGTAAATCCTGTGCAGCTGATCCATTTACAATATCCTGCAGACGATCAGTATCAGCATGTCCTAACACACTGGCTATTTCATTTGGAGGACCTAGTGTTTGACAACAGCTTACTACAGCGCCTCTGTGTTTGCCTACACCTCCTGCACGTATTGTGAGTTCCGGTGCAAATGGCTTACCGCATTTACTAGGAGTGCCTTTGCGTTTAACTTGTGTTAAATTTCCACTCCAGTTGTGTTGCTTCCAAACCTCTGCACGTATGCCAAGAGGATTGATGAAGTTCTTTTTATATTGACCTAGTTCGTAGGCAGTTTTATTATTATCTAATATCAAATGATAACTGCTGACTGCATGGGGCGCATATTTAACAGCGTCTTCTATATTTTGATAAACTACATTCCATGCATCAATTGCCATAGAATTTTTATAAGTTTCTTTGTTGTATCCAATCACACTAAATCTACACAATTGCAATCCTGCATCAAATAGATCACGCATACGTTGTCCTTTAACCAATAAGCCATTTGTATAGATTACAGGTTTCATTCCTCGTCTAGCTGCTTCTTCAACATATTTTGGTAATTGTTTATTTAATGTAGCTTCTCCACTGCCGCTAAGTAGCACAGTTGGCGAGCCTTCTACTTGATCTAATATATTACAATATAGATCAAAAGGCATAGTTTTTAAGAAGTCTTGATCACGTCCAGGATCTGCTTGAGGACACATATTACATGCATAATTGCATCCACCAAATACTTCTGCAACTATACGTTTGAGATACATTCTTTCACAGCCCTAACACATTCGTCGATCATTGCATCGGTGTGTAGTGGTGTAGGAGCAAAACGGAGACGCTCCTGTCCCACAGCAACCGTTGGGTAGTTAATAGGTTGAACATAGATGCCGTGGTCATCTAATAGTCTATCACTGATTGCTTTGCATACTTTGGCGTCACGGATCATCACAGGAATGATATGAGTACAGGCTTTATCTAATACCTCCACTTCAGCTTCAATAAATTTGTCTTTCAACTTTTTTGCTTGAGCCTGGTGCTGTTCGCGGAGTTCGTTGTGATCTTGTAAATACTTTACACTGGCCAACGCACCAGCACAAAGCACAGGTGACATGCTTGTGGTAAAAATAAACCCTGATGCCACGCTCCGGATAGCGTCTATGACTTCCCTTTCTCCGGCTATATAGCCTCCTGTAATGCCAAATGCCTTGCCGAGTGTTCCGTTAACGATATCAACTCTATCTTGAACACCTAGTTTTTCTAAGTACCCTGCTCCAGAGGCTCCATACAATCCTACAGCGTGGACTTCATCGATATAAGTTATTGCTCCATAACGGTCGGCAAGATCGCAAATTGCTTCAATTGGACTGACATCGCCGTCCATGCTATACACAGACTCGAATACAATGCAAGGGACTTGATTCCTAGCGGAAATTTCATCCAACTGTTGCTCTAATTGCTTCATATCATTGTGCTGCCATATAGTTTTGTCAGCACCACTGTGTCGGATACCCTGTATGAGGCTTGCGTGATTATTACTATCACTCAAAAACACAATGTTGGGAATGATCTTGCTTAATGCAATTAGACTCCATTCATTTGCGACATAAGCACTAGAATATAATAATGCACTCGGCTTATTATGCAGTCGTGCAAGTTCTAGTTCTAATGCTACGTGGTAATGACTCGTGCCGCCTATGTTTCTAGTGCCGCCACTGCCTGCGCCTGTTTGATTAAGCGCAGTGTGCATTGCATCAATTACCACTTTGTTTTGACCCATCCCCAAGTAATCATTGCTGCACCAGTTTACGATATTTTTAATCGCATACTTGCCATACCAGATAGCACGTGGAAAGTCGCCACGTTCTCTTACTATGTCGTTGAATACTCGGTACTTACCTTCGTCTTTAAGTGAGTCAAGTAAGGATTGGAATGGTTCTTTGTTTATCATTATATACTCAGTTTATTAATACGAATATTTATCTTCACCTAAACCAAGCTATTTTTTCTCCGGCAGCTTTGCGTCTGTCGTATTCTTCTGTAGTACTTGGGTATCTCCAGCAGTATATTGCAACTAGTATCATAAACCCACCTGTCCACAATGCTGCCTTTGTATTGCCAGTGGCAAAGTATGTAAACGCAACAGTAGTTGACATTGTTGCAACCATAAAGTATTTGAGTTTTATTGGAAATACTTTCTTCTCACTCCAGTTGGTTAGGAATGGTCCAAATAGTTTATGATTGTACAACCAGGCGTGCATACGTTCGCTGGACTTAGCAAAGCAGTATGCAGCCATTACAATAAAAATACTCCAAGGTAATCCTGGAAGTATAACTCCTAAGTATGCAATGCCAAGCAATACGAATCCGCAGCCTGCCCAAAATATTTTTTTAATGTTCATAGCACATCCTTTCGTAATATACTTATGGTAAATATATTAGCGGAGAACACAAATACGAACACAAGATATTTGAATAAGGTAAATACATTATGCGCATAGATGAAATTACAATAAACATTCCTATCACAATCGACCTAGACGGTGACAAACCAAAGGTTAACGTAGCCGGCAATGATGCTGTAGACGTTGACAAGGAAGAAGAACCGGGTGAAATGTTCATCAATCCGTTGCAGCAAGAACTTGAACTTAAAAAAGCCGAACAAGGCAAAGATTCGCCTACCATTGATAAAATGCTAGATGATAGTGATCAAGCAGATCCTGAAGAAACAGATCAATCAGACAATGTTGACAATCTAAAAACATTAGCAGGTTTAAAACAGCAATAACTCCATATAAATATACAAAAGGAGTTATTGATGCCTAAACCATTATTACACCCAAACCTTCAAGCGGGCGGAGATACCGGTTCGTTATTATATAAAATTGGTGCTACTCGTAAGCCAACCGCCGAGACAGATAACTTTATAGGTGAAGTAGGTGATATATTTTACAGTATGCGAGACACCAAACTTCGTATTTCAGACGGGGAAACTGCTGGAGGCTGGTATATTATTCCAGACTTGGAATCTGTAGAACGTGATATACTACCTCGTGAAGGCTTTACAGTTAATATTGGTGGACCTGAATTACATTTCAACCAAGCATTTTTCCAAAATATAATTATCATTAGTATTACCATAGAGCAGCGCAACGAACTAACAGCAGTCAATGGTATGATTATATACAATAGTACTGCACAACAATTTCAAGTATACGAAAATAATCAGTGGGTAGCAATGAGAAGCGGTGGTGGCGGCGGAAGCGGCATCGACTATGGATTTAACATTGCAGCAGAAGATAATACAGTAAGACCTGTTTATTCTGGCAGCACGATACAGTTTAACGGTGGAACTAATATCACAACTCAAAGTGATAACAACGGTAATATTACAATAAACGGCCCTGACTTAGGTGCATTTATTTTTAATGGTAGCACAATTACAACTGATGATAGTAGTAGCATTATTTTTGGTCAAACAACAATCTTTCAAAGTGATATAAACATTGAAAACAATCTAACAGTTAATGCAGATGTTGATATAAATGCAAATCTTTTTATTGATGCAGATTTAACTGTAAACAATAATTTAACTATCAGTAATAATTTAGTAGTTGATCAAGATATCACTGCAAATACATTAGCAATTACTAATCTAAATTTTAATGGACAAATTATTAATGCAGCAGACATTGGTACAATTACAATATCTGAACTTGATGCTTCTAATCAAGTTGTTGCTGGCACTACTCTAAATAACATTTCACATCTTGCTTTTGATCAAGACAGCGGCTTTGCAATTACTGATATAGGTAGCGGTATTGCAAAAGTTGCTATGAACAGCACATTTAAATATTGGCATATAGATGGACAAGATACAATTGAAGCAAGCGGACTAGATGATATTGAATTAGTAGCTGGTAATGGAATTACTTTAGAAAGTGATATAACTGCTTCTCCTTATAAAACTTTAAAAATTTCTACGCCTTCCAAAACTGTGCAACTATTTCAAGAAGGATTATTAGAACCTACATTTGGTGTGCTAAGATGGTATGCACCAGGCGACATCACAATGGATAGTATTGTAGTTAGACTTGCAACAGTATCTGATGTTGATATATTAGTTACAATTAATAAATCAGGAGTATCAATAGATTCTGCAACAATCCCTGCAGGATCTACAAAAGTCACAAAGGCAATAAGTATATCGTTTGATACAGACGATTACCTTACAGTTGATCTTGCAATGGCTAATAACACCACAGGAACAGGGTTATCAGCTGAGATATTTTATACTTTTGACTAAAATGATAAATAACTTTATAAAATACCTTAGAAGAATTTTACAGAGACAAAAGGAAATAAAATGGCAGTTGTATTTACAAACGCAGCAGAACTTCAAGCGTTGAAGAACTATCTTAATAATACAGCACCTGAAACCTTAGAATTAAGATTGTACAGCAATGATCGCACACCTACTAGTGCTGATGTTGATACAGACTATACTGAAGTTTCGGGTAATGGTTATACCGCAGTTACATTAACTCCAGCAAACTTTGTGTTTACAAGTGGAGATCCTGGACAAGCAGCGTTTCCGCAAGTGACATTTGCATTTACTGGTGCAGCAGGAAATATATATGGATATTATGTAGTAGGTGCTACAAGCGGAGATTTGCAATTTGCAAACAGATTCAGTAATGCTCCAATTAACATTGCAAACAATGGCGATGAAATTCGTATTACACTAACAATTACACTAAACAACCCGTAAGGAAAATATAAATTGGCACTGGTGAGACACGACAGAGTAAAAGAAGCAACCTTTGTTGAAGGATCAGTAAATGATATTGATTTACTAGGGTCTGGTACAGGATTCAAAAGATTCCAAGATGTAGCTCAAGATGGAGACACATTTGATTATGCTATTACCCATACAGGAACTGCTGAATGGGAAACTGGCAGAGGAACTTATGACAGTGCTAACAACAAAATAGTTAGAACTACTATAATTGCTAGTAGTGAAGAAGACAGCACACAATCAGACGCACCAACTAATTTTTCAGCAGGAACTAAACAAGTTTTTATTACTGTTAATAGTGCAAGTTTAGAACTTTATGATGCAACAGCTGAAGACTTAGCCGCACTGGCTTTGGCTTTAGGAGGATAGGAAAAACATGGCAAAGAAACTAATACCAAGTTCAGAATTTACATTTTCAAAAGAATCTAATCAAATTCTGCTTAATGGAAATATCCATAAAAACAGAATATTACTTATTACAGATGTAAGTTCAAACAAAACAATATACCAGTTTAATAATCCTCTAAAAGGAGGAGCTACCTTTTATGATCAAGCAGAAGAACAAACGGTTCTAAGTTTAACTTACGATGTTAACAACGATCCAGACATCATACAAGCATCTGCAGAGCTTCAAGTTTTTATTGATAAAAAAGATGCTGAGTTCTCTCCTACAAAGGCGTTGTTAGACGGTGTTGGTAAACTTCGTATTTCAAATCCTGAAAATTTAATTGACACTGACTTTGAATATGGTTTGCAAAGTTCTAAATGGGAAACTATCCAAAGTGTGTCTAATGTTCCTACAGTTTATAGTTATAGTGGCGATGTTCCAATTGAAGGTATTACATCAGTAACTGCACTTACAGGATCTAAACAGATAAAAGTTATTACTGATATTCCTCATGGACTAGCACTAGGTGATCCTATTAGTGTACAGGGTGTCACATTGTATCAAGCAGAAGGCTTCTTTATTATCACAGGTGTTCCAGATGCTAATACTTTCTTCTTTGACTTAGATGTTGAAGCAACAAACACAGGCAATATTAGCGGTTCATATACAAATATTATTCCTGCTAAGTTCTATCAAGGCTCTGCTTTGATCATGGATGAAGCAGAAGGTGTAAGAACTGATAATGGTAATCCTAGTACACTAGTTGCAACAACAGATCAAACACACGGATTTACCGAAGGTACAAAAGTTTATCTTAGAAATACAGTAGGACCAAAAAAACTAACTATTGATGATCCTACAGCAACAGCAGCAGATGGAAGACCAACTGTCGACACTGATTCGTTCTTTTCAACTTCACTTGCAGTAAATGCACAAGCCTTAACAGGTAGAGGCGGCAAGAGAGACAAAACTGTTTTAACTTATGACTGGGAACCAGTTTATAACCTTTATTTACAGTCAAGTAACATTAACGTTGCATCAAATGAAATTACTTGGGCAGGTCATGATATGAAAAGCAGATTCTGTCTGTTATTCAACACACCGCACCATGGAGATTCAGATGGTGGAATGACCGACGGTACAGTTTATTACGTAAATGTAATTGATGATGACACAATTCAATTGAGTACAAGTTATGCTGATCCAACTACTAATATTGTAAATCTTTCAGCATTGGCTAACACAAATGGTCCTGTACGTTTAGGTCTTGTATATAAAATTGAAGCCAACGATGGCAACCACAGATATACTGCATTCCACGAAGAAACAGTAAGCAGAGGTGTTGACTATTGGAATGGTAGAAGTACAATTCTTAGCGTAACATTAGCAGGCGAAAGCACATACGACAACTACAACCAATACAACTATAGCCGCAATGATTATTACATTGGCGACGGCGGCGGCGATATGACTGACAACGCTAACTATATTCAATATGGCTTTAACGGATCTTATAGTGGTTATGTTTATCACAGTAGAACATACCTACAGAGTGCGCCAGGCGGAGGCGAATTTTGGGCTTTAGGCAACACTGCACCAATGATGAACTTTATGGTTACACCACCTAGTACAACTGGTGCATGGTATGTAAGATCAACAGGCAATTTAGGAGCAGATAACAGCGGTAGCAGAGAAAGGGTTCTAATCTTAAACAACGCCGACATGGGCAATAACTTTAGAGCTACAGCATACAAAGTAAACACATACAGTGCAGGTGATCCTTCGGTTTGTCACGTATTTTTTGCAATCTGGAACGAAGCAGCTTGGGGTAGTAGTTATAGTTATTATGGTTCATCAGCGGCTTCTAACACTGACAGCGACAGTGCTGAGTTCTACGTATATGGTACAAACTTTCTAATGGGTCACTATTTATTGTCTTATCCTAGTGGAAACTATATTAACAATACAAATGCTCAAGGCCCGTTGAACGAAATCATTCAAGATCTAGTAGACAACAACTTTGCTACAGGCAGCGGCTCTGGAACTACTATTACAGATGCATTAAGAAATCACAGTGGTAGTGACTTAGAAACAAGAGAATTTGGCCTAGGACAAGCACCTGGTACAGCATTGGTAGCGTTCCAAGGACGTGATCCTAGTTCGACTCCTACCTATGCAACAGGTGAAGGATTTTCAAATCTTGCAAACCAAAGAAACAATGGTAGATACGGAAGTATTCGTGTTCAGTATCCTACAACCAATGTGACTACAGGTAATATTGGTACAAGTCCTGATGGTACATACGGATATTTCCAAACTGATTATAATGATACAAACCTAGAAGAATTTGGACGAAGTAGTGAAATATTTTATGCAATAGCAAACAGATTAGACAGTGATTCTAACACAATATTTGTTGCAGATCACGGAATTGCAGAAGGCGATACTGTTGTTGTGAATGTTAATGCATCCGAGTATTCATCCGGTCAAAGATTTGCATTTAGTGATGCTAACGGTACTAGTACTGAAATATCAAGCCAGCAATTTACTACTACTGCTTCTATTTTAAACAAAGATGTATTTAGGTTATTGCTAGAACAAAATCCAAATACAGATGATATTACTAAATTTCCTGATAACTTTACAGCAGAAATTAGAAAACCAAACGATCTTTATAATTCGTTATATGTTCCTAATCACCGTATTACTGGAGATTCACAGGCTACATATATTAGTAGCGGAGAATGGCAGGAAGGTCCGTTCTACATTTATGGAACTGATACACCAGGCACAGGATATTATTATCCGCTATATACAGATCAAACCGCAGCACAGGTTGCCAATACAGCTGACGGAACAGCGCATACTCACAGTTTCAATGAGTATCCCGGCACACTGTTCTATATGCCATCAAATGATATGAATCATGCAGAATCTAGTGCGCCGGCTACGTTTAATTCTTGGCTAGGAACTAAAAATAAATTTATTATTACATTAGACGGAAATGATTTTATTGTTAACGGTTCAGGATTAGATACAGATGCTGTTGAACCTACTCTTACACTCTTTAGAGGTAGCACATACTATTTCGATGTGCAGACTCTCACAGAGCCTCTTTATATTAAAACTGCTCTAACCAACGGTACAGGTGATCAACAAGCAACTGGAGTAACAAACCAAGGTAGTACAAATTCTATCATTACGTTTGTTGTTCCAAATGATGCCGGCGATAATCTTTATTATTCAAGTGACGATACTACGTATAGTGGAGCATTTACAGTTAGAGATGCAACAACTGCTATCGGAGGATTAGAAACTAATACTGCTTACACAATTTCACGAGTCAATGACAGTAGAATTACAGTATCAGAATTAGTCACATCAGAAAATACAGCACTATCAGAAACAATTGGTGCTCCAAATAACAATACTATTACATATGAAATAGACGTAGAAACTGCACTCGGTATCACTGATCCTACCACAGCAACTATTACTAGGATTGAATACAGAGGTGACTTTGGTAGTGAAAGAAACAGAGAAGAATATGTGACACTTAGTTTCTCAGATAGTGATACATTCCTAGTTGGTGAAAACGGCGGTGCTGATACCGACCAGTGGCTAACAGAAGGTACATTTTCTAGTAAAGATGTTAGTGCATTGTTGACAACACTAAGTAATGGTAATGTTGGGTTTACTGTCACAGTTGATCCTACAAGTGATGTTAACTTTGGTGGATATCTACCAGGTGGAAACTATTATGAAATTAGATTTACTGTCACAGGTCAAGCAGGTACATTACTACTAAGTAGCGGTGGTACCGGTGAACAAACATTTAGTATTCCTAGTGTAATAGGTTCATATGATGGAATTTACACAGTTCAAGCAACTGATAGTCCTAACACAATGACAATGTCTGCACCTTTCCAAATTCCAAAAAGAATTTACGAATTTGATAGTACAAATGTTGATGCAGCAACATATATTATTGATTTTGATGCAGCGCACAATTTTAAAACTGGTGAAAAAATAAGTTATGGTAGTAAAGGTAATCCAAGTTTCTTACCAGCAGGTACTGACCCGGATGAAATTTACGTTATTGCAGTTGATAAAGAATCAATTAAACTAGCAACATCAAAAATAAGTGCTCTAAATAATAGTGCTATTCAAATTACTGCACCAACTGGTGTACATCAACTTGAATCTACAAACATCATCAAGAACGTACCAGGTGCTGGATTTGTATCAGGTTTAATTAATACAAAAAATATTTCGGGTACTGGTACAAAGTTCCTAAGTAGTTTTAAAACTTTTGATAAAATTTATATTATTGTAGGCGGGTTTGAACAAGCCTTTACAGTTGATAAAATTACTACAGACCAGAACTTGACTATTTTTGAGGATTTACCAGCTGACTTTAGCAATGTAGACTATTTTTACAGTACAGAAGTAAATCTTCGTCCAGATGGATTTAGTTTACACTTGCCATTTGATGGCGGTGTAAGTATTACAGCGGGTACTAGTCCGGGTAGTAAAATTGTACGTCAATCACGTAAGTATTTCCGCTATCAGTCAGGTAAGGCTATACAAAACAGTTTTGCTATTAACTTTAACCCTCCAAGAGTTGTGAGAGAAGTTATAAAAGCCGTAGGCACTACTGCAACAGTTTTAACACAAGAAGTTCATAACTTAGCTGTAGGAGATCCTATTATTGTACAAGATGCAGAAGTATCTGTAGGTACAAATACATTTAATGGTCAATTTACAGTTGCAACTGTGCCTGGACCGTTTGAGTTTAGCTATGAAATGGCAGCAGAACCACTACAAGTTAAAGCAGAAGGTTATCCTAAATATCTAAGAAAAACATGGAATGATAGTTTTGTTAGAGCAGGAATGTTTGATGATCAAAACGGATTCTTTTATGAATTTGACGGACAAGATCTTTATTGTGTAAGACGTAGTAGTACGCTTCAGCTCTCTGGTGTTGTTAGTGTCACAAGAAGTAGCCAAGTTGTAACTGGTACAGGTACGAGCTTTACAACACAATTAAATGTTGGCGAGAAGATTGTTTTACGTGGACAAAGTTATCAAGTTGTTCAAGTAAGTAGTGACAACAGAATTGTTGTACAACCTGCTTATAGAGGTGTTAGTAGTGCAAATGTTAAATTAACAAAAACTATTGATAAACGTACACCACAGAGTCAATGGAATCTTGATACCTGCGACGGTTCCGGACCAACAGGATTTATTTTAGATACAACTAAATTACAAATGGCCTACGCAGATTATAGCTGGTATGGTGCAGGTAAAATTAGATATGGATTTAAAGACCAAGACGGCGAAATACAGTATGTGCATGAATATAAGCACAACAACAGACTAGGTGAATCATACTTCCGTTCAGGAAACTTGCCAGGTAGATACGAAATTGAAAACGGTGCTCAAGCAAGTACAGCACCTACATTGTTCCACTTTGGTACAAGTATTATTATGGATGGTACCTTTGATGACGATAAAGCATACTTGTTTACTGGTAATAGTTCACCGTTTGCATTTACAAATGGTACTTCAAATACAATTACAAATGGTGCTGCTGAAAGTAGCTTTGAGGTTATTACGTTAGATGGCAAACGAGTGTTTGTTTACACACTAACAGTAGCAGAAGCAGATCTTGGAAATGTTAGTACTGGTATCCAAATACAAGATGCAGGTTCTAAATTACCAGAAGGTACTTTTGTGACACAAGTTCAAAAGAACGGTGCTGCTTCTAAAATCTATACAAGTTATCCTGCACTGTCGACACAGCCAGGAGGCGCAGCTTATCCTGATATTCCTGCCGCAGAGACTATTACACTAGGGGAAAGTACAGCAATTGACCTTACACAACCTCTACCGCTGGTTAGTATTAGACTAGCACCAAGTGTTGATAGTTCGTTGACAGGTGCAGTAGGACAGCGTGAAATCATTAATAGAATGCAGATGTCACTGAAAGAAGCAGGTGTTACTACAAATATCGACTCAGAAGTCTTCCTAATTCTAAATGCTCTTCCTAATCAACTTAACTTTAGTAAGGTAAATCCTCCAAGTTTAAGTGAAATTATTAAGCATAAGCCGGGAGATACGCTCATTGGCGGAACAGCCGTTTACTCACTTAAATCATCAGCTGGTTCGATTAGTATTAATCTAAACGACTTGATTGAATTAGGTAATAGTATACTAGGCGGTGATGGCATTTTCCCTGCAGGACCTGACTTGTTAACTCTAGCAGTTCAACCACAAGAAACTTCAGAAGTTAACGGTACAGTACCGTTCTTTGTAAGTGGTAAATTGTCATGGAGTGAATCACAAGCATAATAGGGGAGGTCAACTGTGTCAACTACTTCTGAAAATCCAGTTGGCTCCTCAAGTATTGCTGACGATAGTCAGGTTGAAGGACAATACTTATTTGATTTAGAAACTATTCAAGTTCAAATAGGTGCTAGTGATAATCAAGGACCTGCTGAATCTCGCACTGAAGATGATCAGTTAGTATATCCGCATTTTAGACCAGCTATTAAGGCTACTTCAACCGAAACTCTATCATTAGAACTATCAGAAACATCCTTGGTTGGTAGGAAAGTAGTTTACACAGAAACTGGTACACTTGCTTTAGAGGACGTTGGCAACAGTTATAAATTTCCTAATCTTTCAACCGAAGCAGAGTCTCTTTCAGGAGGTTTGCTTACACCTATTGCACAAAACACAGTTTCATCACTACAGTATGACGGTGGAACAGATTACTTCCCAAGCATTTTACCTTTAACAATCCGTGGCGAAACAATTGACATTAAGAGCGTAGGAAGAGACACAACTGTTTCACTAGAGGTAGATGTAATTTGGAACGATGGTGAAGGAACTGTAAGATCTGATGATGGCAAAACTGTTTACCCATATTTTAGACCTACAATTGAAGCAGAGTTTATCGAAACTGCTTCATTAGAGATTGCACTTACACCTATAGAAGGTTATTTGTTTGATCAATGGTATGAGGCTAAAGAGGATACTGGAGGTTTATTAGGCCCTATCTCAATGAACTCTATCACCGAGCTACAGTTTGACGGCGGTACAGACTATTTCCCAAGCATCATACCATTAACATGGCAAGCAGACGAATCTACAATTGTAAAATTAAATTCTATTGATAGTAGTTTATTAGATATTAATGTGACAGATAATGATGACGGATCTGCAGGCATTCTTAGACAAGATGGTAAATTTGAATATCCGTGGTTCCGTCCTGCTCTAGAATTAGAAGACGAAACTATAACATTTAAATCTCTTGCTGCCTTTAGTGAATCCTATAAGTTTGCAGCAACACTTGGCGATGACGAAGAATCATTTACACCAGTTGGTGTAATTTCTAACACTAGTATAACCACACTTGGCAGAATGGCATCACTAGATGATCCTAGAGATATACAATCATATGCACAATTAAAAATAAGTGCAGTTGGCAGGGCAGATCAAGGCAAGCAATACATTATTCCTGAAGAACCAGCACCGTTGGAAATAAATGCAACGGATGAGTTTTCTTTCGTTTATTCTAATATAGAATCTAGTGCCCTTGAAACTATTGCCAATGCAGAATTTGAGAATGTATTCAACATTACTGACAGCGCAACCTTTGTTAAACTTTCTGTAATTGACGAAGATATTATCTACAATGTTGTTGACACTTCAAGTTTAGAATTAGACGCAGAAGTAGATATAGAAAATATTTATTCATTCACTGATATTACATCGCTAGGTGTGCTAAGTGCAGTTGATGTTGAAGTTGCATACAGTTTCACAAATGCTCCGTTTAATACATTTAGGGCAACTGATCAGACTGAAGTTATACTTAATACTGTTGACACTTCGAGTTTAGAATTAGACGCACAAGTAAATATAGGACACATTTATTTAATACCTCCTGATATTATATCGCTAGGTGTACTAAGTGCAGTTGATGTGGAAGTCACCTATAGTGTCACAAATGCTCCGTTTAATACATTTAGGGCAACTGATCAAACTGAAGTAATATACAATGATTCAACACCTGCTATACTAGAATTAGACGCAGAAGTAGGTATAGCAAACATTTATTTAATACCTCCTGATATTGTATCGCTAGGTGTACTAAGTGCAGTTGATGTGGAAGTCACCTATAGTGTCACAACTGTTCCGTTTAATACATTTAGAGCAACAGACCAACTTGAAGTAATATACAATGATTTAACACCTGCTATACTAGAACTTAATGATCAAAATGCTCAAGAAGTCACAATTGGCAGAGAAAGTGATGTAGGATTTGATATAAATGCTAACAGTGCAGCATTTTCGTATACATTCTTAAAACAAATAAATGAAAAACCAAAAACTAATCTTCAAATCCAAGTTGATGGTGATGGTGAATATATTGCATATGAACCTCCTCTTATTATTTCTCAAGTAGATAGTATTGCAGGATTTACAATAAATGCATTTGTAGATGAAACTACACCAGTTGGAAGTGCATTTACACAAATCAATACTTTATTAGTTGACGATACAGTAAGATTTAGTTTCAATGTAGAAGATGATACAAATCATATTATTGATCTACCAGGAGTAGGTGCTAACTTTACTATTTCATCATCTGGAGGAACTTATTCTATAGACTCAATTAATAACCTAGGCATTAATTACCAGTTAGGAGACTTGATTACTATTTTAGGAAGTGAGCTAGGAGGATTTGACGGCATAAATGATGTAATATTAACTGTTAACGGTGTTAACACATTTAATGGTATAACCAGTGTAAGCCTATCGGGTACAGCAGTAAACGGAACAGAATCTTATTCACAGGTAAGCACTACAGCATCTACGTCTAATGGTAGCGGAGATTCCTGGAATATTTCATATGAAAATAATGTTTATAACATCAATATAAACACCGGCGGCATTAATTATCAAGCAGGCGATACTATTATTATAGAAGGCGACACTATCTATGTTGACAACACACAAACAATAGTAGGTGGTGATGTTAATAATGTAATTGTTTATATTACAGAAGTAGATAATACAGGTGCAGTTGTAAATTATACAACAAGTGGTCCAACTGCTGGATCTACTCCTGTTGCTCCTTCAACACAGAATGTTTATGCAAATCCAACATACAGTGTTAGCAGCGGATCTTCTGGATCTGGACTAGTTATACAAAATGTTAGTACTAGCGGAAGTTCATATAGTGATATCACTATCGATACTACAAGTCTAGGAACAGGCTTTACACAAGGTGATACTATAACAATCTTAGGTAGTCAGCTAGGGGGATTAGATATTACCCATAATCTTACTATTAATATTACAGGAATTGATGTTAACGGAGGTGTGACTTCGTATAGCTTATCAGGTACTGCACTTGATACTAACACACAAAGTTCTATCACAACAACTAATGTGACAGGCACAGGCACAGGTGCTACATTTGATATTAGTGTCGTTAATAACGAATATAATATTGACATAAATGGTTTAGGTACAGGCTACTTCTTAGGAGACACAATTGTTATACCAGGAGGCATAGATGTTGTAGGTGGATCTGCAAACGATATTACAATACAAGTTAGTGGTGTTGATGCAACTGGCGGAATAACGTCATATACTGTACAAGGTACTCCTTACACAGGTGCTGGCACATTTGATGCATCAGAAGGTGTTTACGCTGTACAAGATTTACAGTCAGCAATAGGAAAACAAGTTTTCTTTAACTAAAGTTCTTCAACATCGTCGTCTATAATCATCATGTGATCTGTATTTGTAATTTCTAAACTAATATTATAACTAATAATTGTTTTGCGTTCTTCAGATTCTAATGGTATACTTCTATGCGGAAACCATGCTGGAAAAGTAATTACATCACCTTCGTTGCATTTAATGTCTAGGCATTTTTGTTCTATCGGATCATAGATTTGAGTAGTCATTTCAGACGAAGGCAATTCTAAATAATATACATTAGTAAAATGACTTTTAGGATGAGTATGCCAATGATGAGTGTCATTCTTTTTATATTGCTGAAACCATACATCGTTGATTTGCCATTCGTTGCAACCGTTCAAATGAGCAATTTGTGTAATGTTAGCAAAATTACTTTTAAAAAACAAATCTGCATAAAGAGTAGGTTCGGGCATTTTAAAAAAATCTGTCTTGGTAATTTTGCTATTTTCGCTTGCATGACTTTGGCCAAACGTTTTATCGATTGCTTCTAATAGATCATGCTTTGCATCATTATGGTGCTGACTTGAAACTTTGTATACAAAATTTTTATAGATATTTTCAATCATAAGAATTCCAACCATGTTGTAATAATATATTTGTTGCCCTTTGTTGGCGGATAACCTTTATGAGTGTGTGTAAATCCAGCAGGCCAGATTACAAGTTTTCCTTTTTTAGGTTTGACTTTGACTTTTTGATACTTAAATTCTGTGTGTCCCCCTTCGTCCACATCATTTAAATATATCATAATAGTCAAAAAACGAGGACTAGTAAATCTTGTATCAGCTTCATAATGCCATCTATGAAACGCTTCACCTGGAGTTGTTTTTTGTGTTTTAATATCGTGCATATCAAATGCACTTGCTTTTAGTAAGATATCATACTGAGTTGCATAATCTTGTAAAAGTTTACTTGTATTTTCATTAAAATATTCTCGTATATCACGGTGCATAGACATAATGTACGTGTCGTCGCTATCGCGATAGCCATCTCTCCAAAAAAGTTGATCATCTTGTAGATCTTCTTCATCTCGTCTCATTGTTAGTCTATTTTCAGCTGCAAAATCAAAGTGCTTTATAACTTTGTCGCACCATTCCTTGGAAAATGCATCATCATAAATTCCAATAAAATCTTTATATGTTTTTTTCATGTATAAACCTGTTTTTTATTACAATACTTGCTCTAATTTCATAACACTCTCGTGTAAGTGGCATTGCCCTGTGTGGCAGGCTCGCATCAAATAACAATAGTCTATTTGGTTGCACAGTGACATAACTTAAACATTGTTTTTTACTTTTATCATAAATTGCTGTGCCGCCTTCCCATTCAGGGTTCCAAGTATTATGGGGATAAAAAATCGCAGTGACATCTCCGTCATCGTGATGTATAGGTCCATCAATACCGTACGTATGTGAATTTGAATAATAGCGAATAGGTATAGATTTTTTACCTGTGATTACAAAGATTTGATTTGTGATTGCACTAAGGACATCTTGATCTAAAGAATCTAAATTTTCAACTAGAACTTCATTGTCGTCCATAGTTTTTTTGCCTAAAGATTTGTTATAGTTCCATCTTTCAGGAGCATGAGAATAATTAAATTTATTGTGCTCTGCTTCCCAAGTATTATCTTTCCAAAATTTACCTAAATAATTTTGAAATAAATTGTTGTCAAAAAAGTTATCAAATATTTCTATCATACTGTAATTATATACTATATAATTTTTCTGTCAAGTAATTGATTAACCCCTAGCTAAATTAATAACTAGGGGCTTGTACTTTAATGTATCACCGGACTATGTCCTGAACTAGGTTAATATTATTTACTTTTTTGTTCCACTTACAAATGCGTAAAACTTATCAGCTGCTTCTAATACTGCATCTGCTCCAGGTACTTCTGGCATGTTTACGTTCATAACCACTTCGCCAGTTTCTTGATCACGCTTTACGGTTTGTTCCCATCCTGCAAACTTTGCATGATAGTCTTGCCAGATATTGCTTTGTGCCATCTCTAGCACCTTTGTACGGATTTCATAGCCATTCTTGTTGGCTTTTACTTGTGGCATTGCTGTCTTCATCATGTCAGCAAATGTTTCAAATTGTTTGGTCAGTTGTTCATTCATTTTACTTCTCCTGTGTGTGTGAATGTGTAGTGTTATTAATATAACGTACTATTTAGTATTTGTCAAGAACAAAGGCGACTATTTGCCGCCCTTTTTCTTTTCGCCTTTCGGCTT
>ENA-UZXB01001473-UZXB01001473.1-metagenome-genome-assembly--contig:-Day-2-1m-contig-1473_pt1 | contig 19786 bp, 12 predicted proteins | sample MGYA00260339_ERZ794899 | MGnify/ENA metagenome assembly ERZ794899 | reverse complement strand
AATACATCTTCAGCAGTTTTTAAGTTAAACATCCAACTAGAATCTCCAAATATACTATTAGATATACCGTTTATAAAACCTCTAAGAGAAGGTATATTGCTAATATCTTCCCTATTAAAAACACCTAAAGCTATAGCGTTGTTTATTTGCGCTAGTACTTCTTCTGAATCAACTTTAGCTCCGCCTCTTTTACCTGACTTTAAGACAACCTTTCCTCTACCTTCTTTGTATAATTCAAACCTAGCTATTAAGTTATTGTATTCTTTACCGCTTATTTGACCTAGTTCTTTTTTTTCTTTTAAAACTTCAATTGCTTCATCAACAGCAGCTATAGACATTTTGTCTAGTTCACCGCCTTTAGTTACTCCATTTGCTTTATTGTAAAGGTGAAAAAGTTCTTCTAGTGGCGCTATAGCAGCGTATTTACCTTCTACAAAGTTGTTAGCGGTAGATATACCATCCATTATAGCTTTGTTATTGATAACTATGCTATTACCTATAACCGCAGCTCTACCTCCACTTTCGAATCCAGCTTTAACCTCTGCTATAGCTTGTTCGCTAAAACCTGATAGATCAGAATCTATATTGCTAATGTCTTCAATAGATATATACTTACCATTTTTAGGCATTAAAGACATAGCTGTGTCTTGGTAGAAATCAAATAAACCTGCATAGTATTCAATCTCTCCGTTTTTATTTTGTATAGGACTATCGAGTGATTCTAAGAACTCAGATACTTTTTTTCTTACTTCTCTCTCCTTGGCATTTAAAATAGATTCTTTTTGATCCAATATGTTGTCTAGCTGATCTTGAAGTCTAGCTTTAGCTCTTTGACCTTCTGTAGTAGTAGATCCTTCGCCTGAAGATCCTAATCTGTAAAGCTCTTTACCTATTTCTCTAGCTTGACGGCTTAAATCAGCGGCTTTGTCAATCTGTTCAGGAGTCATATATCTTAACTTGTGTAGAGATATAGCGTCGCTTAAACCTAGTTTTTCTATTATCTCTGACTTTCTAGCTCTAGCAGCTACTTGCTCTGCCTTAGACATGTTAGAAGTGGCTGATGACAAATTAACTAACTCTACTGTTAGTTCTTGATTTGCTTTTAACTCGCTTTTTATTCTAAATTCGTTTTTTAGTATGTTAACAACGTTTCCAGCTGTTTTAGGAGCCATGATACCACCTGATGTAACAAGGACGTTAGCTATAAAATCCTTGTCCAATCCTTCTATAAGAGATTTGTTTTCACCAAGCACTATTATATCGATAGCATTGTGAGCAACTTTAGTAACGGTTTCTTCTAAAAGCTCTGTTGTTCCACCTTTGACTAAAGGACTTAGCCCAGATACCACTCCACCTGTTACATTCGCGGCAAAATTAATAGGTTTACCGTAAATCTCAGCTTTAAACTCTCTTTTACCCATGCTTTTAGCTACTCGGCTTGCGCCTGTAACTAACTTTAAAGAACTTAGTGATTCAGCAAACATCTCTGTAGTACCAAACCCAAATGAAGTAAATGCTTTTTGTGTTAAACTAAAGCTACTAACTCTTTCTAACTCGTCTATTTCATCTTGAAGTTCTTTCTTTTTAGAGAGATCTTCAGTGCCTTCCATCATAGATCTAAGCTTAACTAATTGTAGTTTAGCGTTAGCTTCTGTAAGTTCTATGTCTCCAAATTTACCACCAGTTCCTGCGCCAAAAAACACGCCTTGTGCTGTTCGCGTAGCTGCCGTACCCCAAGCTCTTTGAGAGGCTAAAGCTGCTTTTCTTGCTGCAAAAGTACCAAGTTTAGCCGCAGACTTCACCGCCATACCGGTTTTAACCGCTGCGCCGCCAGGTATAAATGTTGTAATTATAGAAGGTGAGTTGTCGGCAAAAGCTTCTGTGAACCAATCAAAAAAGCCCACGTTATTGTTTCCGATATCATCTAGCTTTAAACTTTCTGGAATGTTATCTTCTCTTTTTTTAGCTATTTTCAAGTTATAGTTTTGATTAGACTGTCGCATTACATCAATAGCGTCGTCAAAACGTGCTTCATATTCCCCTGGTTTCTTTTGAGTAAACTTCTCCACGCCTCTCATTCCAACCTCTTTTAGAAGAGTTCCAAAGTTGTGGTATAATTCTTTAACAAAAAACTCCTCCATAGCCATACCGGCTCTAGCACTAAAGCTGTAATCTAAAGAAGCTGCTTTTTCAAGAACTTTTCTATCACTTAATTCAGTTGTTTTTTTCTTAAAAGTTTCAAACTCAGAGTTAACCAACTGCTGCTGCTTTACTATTGAATTATACCTCTCTTCAAACTTAGCATCTGTGTACTCTGCGTTTATAGCATTACCTTCTGTAACTAGCTCGTTGTATAAAACTCTTTTTTCTTCCGAGTCAACCTCTCCTATCTCATTGATTTTATACTTAACATCATCAAACCTTACCTGAAGCTTTTCAACGTCTGCTTGATAAGAAGCGTACTGCTCTTTATTTTGAGCAGCCATGCTTTCTATATTATTCTTTTGAAAATCAAGATAACCTTCAGCTTCATCTACAGTATTTAAAGGCACGTCTCCAAAAAACCTTTGAACGTTTTCAGGTACGTTTCTAAGCTCTAGCTGAGCTATTTGCTCAGATAACTCATATCTAGCCTGTGATCTACCTTGTTGAATAACAGCTTGGTTTTCAGAAGTACCATCACTTATTAACTCGCCAGTCTCTTGGTACTGTTGGTACTGCTCGTACTTATCAGGACCTAAGTAATCTTCCATAGATTGATACTCTTTACGAGTTCTAGGCATTTCGCTAGCACCACCAAATCCACCACCTCTTATGCTCATAGGAGCGTCTGTGTCTATAACAGTCTCATAAGGTCTAGCTGATAAATTAAAATAATCTTTAGCTAGCTTTTCTGTTATTTGCTCTTCAGTTATACTAGCCTGTGCTTCTGATATTTTAGGCCTCAGCTCTTTAGCTTTAGCTAAACCAACAGCATCCATGCGCTCTTGGAAGCTGTTATACCTTTTAGGTTTATCTGACTTTATTTCAACTTCTGGATCAACTTCAATTGCTTCGGGTAAATCCACAAAACCATCTTCCAATGTTAATTCCGTAGGCTCTGGTGCTTCTACTGGACCCATCGACGGAGCACTTGCACCCACTGCACCGTCTTCTATCTTTACTTCGTTTTCGCTAAAAAATTGAGTACTAAAATCACCAAGCGATTTAGTATAATCACCAGACTCACTCAACGCGCCGTGAAGCTTTTTTTGACCATCTTCAGATCCAAATTGACTTTTAAACTCTTCAAAAGACTTAGTATATTTACCCTGCTTAACAAGCTCGTTATATAGTTTTTCCATTAATCTTGCATGTTTAAATTGTCCAAAGCACCGGTGTATGAATCTGTAAGTTCAAATGGTCGCTGTCCCGTATTATCTGGAGTTCTTGTATATGGTTTTATATCTTTTTCGCCTAACATTTTTTCTATAGAAAATCTAATTTTTCTACTAAAATCGTCATTACCTAGCTTACCTACTGCTATTTCATCTAAAAGACTTTGTAGCTGTTTCTTTTTTGTTAAATCATATTTAGCTATAAGTTGATCTTTGAATTCATCGCCAGATCCTACTGTTTTATATAACTTTATAATATTGTCGTCAATATCCACGATGTCAACATTTTTACCGTTTACCTTTTTGTTTAAAAAATAAGACTTGTCAATATTTTCGTTGGAAATAGCTTTTGAAAATTCATCGACAAAAATTGTAGATTGTTCTTTAATTTCTCCTTCTTTTTTAAGCGCGTTTTTCTCAGCTGTTGTTAGTTTGGTGAATTTTGGTGTTGTTTCTATCTCTCTAATTTGACCACTAGGGTTGTAGTATTTCTTATCCTCACCTTCACCTGAAGTTTCAAAAGCAGANNGTTAAATTGACTCCAAGTCATACCTTCTGGAGTAAAACCATCTAAGTTAACTTCAAAAGTGTTTTTCATATAGTTACGATTGTTTCTAGCAAGAACACCTGCGGCTGCGGGTGTAAAAACCTCTTTTTTAACTTGAGATTCTAAAGATTTAATGTTAACTTCTTTAGCACCTAAAAGCTCATATTTACCTCCTCTAATAAGCACGGTATCTCTTCCTTCTATTAAAAAACCTGGCTTAATAGCGGTTGCGCCAGCTCCTTTACCACCTACGATTGAATAATCTCTAGCTCTTTGGTTTTGTTCTGAAAAGCTTGGAACCTCAGAAATAAGGCCAGCATTAACACCATCAGCTTGCATGTAATCAGCGGCGTTAAGTTTTACAGAAAAATCTTTACCATCTTCTCTCTTACCAGATATACTAAGCGTTAATTGCTCAGTTTTTTCATCAAAGTTTAAATCTACTTTAGAAGATTCAGGGTATTTGTTTTGTTTATTTAAAACGTTTATAGCTGATAAATAATCTAAAGATTCCTCTTCGTCTTTACCATTAACTATATAACTACCGTCTTGACCGTAAACGCTTGGCGCTTGTTCTTTTATTTTTTTAGTTTCATCTAATAAAGCTCCAGTGAAATCACCCATCAAACTAACTATTTTCTCAGCATTTCTAACGTTGTTTTGTAATATCCTTCTATTTTTAGGATCTGTTTCATTAACTAAGCTTATTTGAGAATCTGCAGCTTTCTGTATGTTAGTATTTATAACGCTGTGTATTTGATCGTCAATAGCAGTTCCAGTGTCTTTGACTGTAGATTTAAGATCTGACACCTTATCGTTCCAATAAACCTCTGTATCGTTTATAGTCTTTCTAATGAGCTCAGTCTTGGTTGTTCTTTTCTTAGCTTTTTCCTCAAAAACACCAGCAATATCGCTAAAACCACTTTCTATCATTTTAGCAGTTCTCAATTCTTGGGCTAATATACTCTCTCTACTCATCTTAAGCTATTTTTTTAAATTCAACGTCGATCCTTGAATAATCTACTAAATCATAGCCATCAAATGGAATCACAGCTTCTTTAGGTATTTCATCAGACATAACACCTTGGAATATACCATCACCTAAATTCTTATCGATGTACTCAAAAGAGTAAATTTTTAATCCACTATCAGAAACACCTATTGATTTTATATTTTTCTTTAATCTTCTGTCTGAAAAACCTGCAGCAATACCGCCAAGACCACTTGCTATACCGCCAATAGCTGAGCTTTGATTTGATTTAGCTTGAGCTCTATTAGCTTCAGCTTGTGCTTGTTGACCAGATAAACGGTTTAACTGCTGCATTGTTCTAGTTTCTTGCTGTTCAAATTGGTATGCCTCGCCTTGAGCTTCTGCCATTTGTATTCTCTGAGCTTCCGACATTTCAATATCTTGCAACCTAGTCGCCTCAGAAACTTTTTTAGCTTGCAAAGCTTCTTCACCTTGAGCTGCTAATTTTTGATTATTAGCCTCTTGAGTCTCAATACTAGCAGCGACGCCTCTTTTAGACTGTAAAGCGGCTTGAGCTAAAGCTGTAGCACCACCAGCACCTCCGCCGGTCGCTCTTATGGTGTCTAATGTGTTTGCTAGAGCTATATCAGCTTCTTCAGCTTCAAATTCTGCGGCTTGAGTTGCAACTCCTAAGTTTAAGTAAGGGTTAGACATCATCCCAGACAAGTCCTCAGCCATAGAGCTTACGTCTTCAAAGTTAGCATAAGGATTTGGTATAGCCTGCCTATTAGCTTCTATATGTTTTATTTCTGCTGCTTTACCCGCTGCGGTATTTGCAAAACCTTTAGCCGCTTGTTTTTCTTGGTGTCCAGCTATTAAACCGCCACCTATAGTTACCGCGGCACTTACTGCTGCTATTACTGCCATAATTTATACGTTTTTTATTATTTCATAGGAAGGATCTGAGTCAACAGTCCACCCTAGTTTTTTGTGTGTTTCAATTAAGTGTTTATTTCTACCTATAGTAAACATGTGTTTTTTACCAAGCCCTTTACATGTTGCTTCAGCGCTTGCTATAAGCAATTCTAAGGCGTCTTTACGATCCTTATCTCTGTATTCTGGATCTGACACTATCCATTCCAATAATACTGCATCAGAGTTAGTTATATATAAAAAGCCAGCCACAATCGGTCTACCTTCTTTTTCTACCATAAGACCTCCTTTACCATTGTCTGGTAAAAAAGACTTTGGAGGATTAACCCATTTAGGCCATGATTCCCACCATTGGCATAAAGTTTCCCAGTCACTGTCTTTCAAAAGTCTTGATTTTAATTCCATTTTATTTAATTTAAGAAGAAGCTACGTATTTACTACCTACACTCCAAAGTTCTTTAGCGCCACCAACTTGAGTTATATCATCTGTAGACATAGTAACAGTTGCGAATCTACCTTTTATACCAGATACTTGTTGACCATATATAACTTCACCAGAAGTAGGTGCGCTATTATTATATATAATTGCATAGTATTTGTTTTCTTTACGTTCAAAACCATAGTGATATATAGGTGGTATAAGCGTAGTTGGAAACACGTTTCCAGCAGAGTCATAAGCGCCACCTAAATAACTCTTAACTGATATGCTTCCAGAAGCGTTAGTTATGTCTTGCGACATACCCCAATCACCCCATGGACTTGAGTAGTCAGGACCTTGTTTGTCTGAAGTAAAGAGATCAACTTGCCACCCGTTATCTCCCTCGTAGTTTACTGTTTGAAAGTTTTTAGACAAACTAGGTTGATCGTTTAAAACAAAAGTTACTTTAGAAGGACTGTAGATACCGTAGAAGCTACCTCTATTCAATCCATTTGCTTCTGAGTAATGTTTATATATTTTAGCGTCTTTAAAGCTATAAAAGTTATTCTTTAAGCTAGATATAAAAGTAGGTTTATAAGTAAAGTAACTAGTCCAACCATTGACTCTTTCATCAAAAGCTAAAGTATTATAATTAGCAGATAAACCAGTGCCAATGTCTTCTGTTAAAGGAACCGCCCATGTAGGTTGTTTTTGTATAGATAAAACGTAGTTTTTATTATGCACATCATAACCTCCTATTAATAANNTGAATCTTGTAATGTAGTTATCTCACTTCCATTTACATCTATAACTCTATTATTTGGTTGAGCTACGCCGTTTATAGTGAATGTCATACCTTTTTGTATGTTTTCAACTATAGTTGTTAAGTTAATAACGTCACCTGTGCTATTCAAAGCTGTAGCCGCGACCTGTAAGACGGAAGATTCAGGTAAACTGTTTAATTGATCTCTAAAGTAGTCAACCATTCCGTTCTCAGATATTTCAGTCAAACCATCTCTAGAAAGCCTAAGCACTACATTTCTATCTTTGTCTGTAAAGTATTTTTGATAACCATAAACAGCGAAGCTTTCAGGGTTTCTACTTATACCGTATTCGCCAGAATATGCTGATATAGTTCCCACAACAGAGTTAGAAGCAGTTAAAGTACCGCCGCCTTCAGCGTTGTATATTACATCTTTGTTTATAGGAGCTCTATTTATTTGGTTTTCCTGTAAAATAATTAAATTCGTGTCTTCAGCGTGAAATTTTTGTATAGACCCTTCAGCTGGATCTACACTTTTAGTTATAGAGCTTCCTGTGGAGAATTGATTAGAGTTATTAACACCTGTTCTAGAGTTAAATATTCCAGACCATATTAAAGAGTTCTGCCTATGTTGCTGCCGTGCGTTTTCGTCGACTAAATACGCTTTAACTCCAAAATCTACACTAGTATTGTTATATCCACCTCTTATTCTAGACTCTTCTACGTAAAAGCTATTAATAGACTCTGAGTTACTGGCGCTACCTGGAAAAGGACCTATATCTTCACTTATTTCTATATCTTCGTTATAAGGAAAACCTTTAGGCCAAATAGGTGTATTTAATTGTATCGGAGGATTCGGAGGATCTACGCTAATTTCTGTAACTTGTTTTAACAAGAACGTGTTGTAGTAAGATATATCTAGTGTTGCTGGCATTTTTTTTGTTTAATAGATTTCAATAATTTACCCGGCGATATCGTGTATGAGTAAAAATGTAGTAAATAAATAAGGGGATCCAACTTGATCGCTTGTCTGTATAGTATACGTAGCATTGTAAGGCNNAGGAAGTGTACCATTCACAGGGTCAAAACTCGATCCCGGATCTCCTTTATAAATATACCATTTAGCGAAAGTGTTGCCTGTATTTGTATTGTCAAAACTTATTTTAGCTTCAAGAGTAGAGTTAGTATAAGGAGAAACACTCGCTGTTGAAGAGTTTTGCAAGAACGAAGTCAATGTTGTTCCTGAAGCTGGAAATAATATCTCTTGTTCAACAAATTCATCTTCCCATTGGTAGCTCATTTTTCTTACAACAGGAAGAGGAGAACCTTGGCTACTACTATTTTTATTATATGATTTAAAAGTTATTGTTTGAGTAGAGCTTACCGATACCTGTAAATCATACGTGACTGCATCAGCAGCTCCACCTGAATCCGTTAACGTTATAGGCATTTCATAAACTGTACCAGACGTTATAAATAAATCATCAACTTCAACTAGCCCAGTGGTAGAGTCAATAGTAAAACCAAAATTATTTGCATTTGGAGGATCATTAGGTCTATTCGTGTTGAACGCGTTACCCATACTCCAAACCAACTCTCTAACCTTAGTGCTAGAAAAAGCACCACTATTTACACCGTTGTTACCGCCCATATCAATAACAGTTCCTTCTAGTGTTCCTATCGTGTACGACACAACAAGTCCTGGAGCGGCTGGTAAAGTTATAGCTGGTGGTGTGTTTGACAAACTACCAGTAAACTCTAAAAAAGTGTCTGTACCTGCTTGGTTATCATAGCAACTCACAGTAAAAGTAAAGTTGTTTTGGGCGTCTACTGATTCGTAGTAAAAGTAAGTGTCATTGCTTATAGACAACGTAAAACCACTTTGTCCAGAAACAAGTTCATAGCAATTAACACCTGACCTAGCTTGGTTAGTGTTGCTGAATTGACTTATACTGTAACCGTTATCATCTAAAACACTTACTAAAGAATAAGTTATTTGATTGTCAGCAAAAACACCACCATCACCATCAACAGCTTTGCCAGCTGTAATTTGATATCCTGGAGGATCGCTTTCAGAGTGTACATAGGGATTATCTAGTTCTAAAGAAGCAGGACCTTCGAAATCAACTTGAACTATTTTATTTAACTCAGAAATTAAACCAACAGTGCTTGTCTCCCAGTATATGTCTAAAAGAGACGTAACTGGACCTGTTTCGTATATACCAAGAGCGTCTCCGTAATCATCATTAGCATTTGTTGATACTTTTCCTATCCCGTTGTTTGTTGATACTCTAGCTATAGAAGGATTTGTGTCGCTTTGGTAGAATTCGTTATAACTTAAGTCAGTAGCATCACCAGGCGCGTTTAATGTAGCAATGTAATTAGTATCTCTAAGCGTAGATATGTTAGGTATGGAATCTGGTAAAGCTGTTGGGTAGTATTGTGTTGAATAATTACTAGTTCTAACATCTGGATATGGCGTTACCCTACCGAACAAGTTAACGCTGCTCCTGTACTGTCTTTGGTCAGGACCTACTTCACTTAAATCTTTTGGAACTTTGTTTATATTATCGCTAAATAAAACTATGTTAGCTGTTTGATTTAATTCGGGTTGAGTAGGATTTAATGGATCATTATTCAAAGCAGAATTCCATGGGTAGCCGTTTAATATACCAGGTAAATAAACATTGTAATACTCTTGCTCTGTTTGTTTAACTACTATTTTATAACTATACCAACCTAAAGGATTTGGATCGTAAACAGTCGCCGTGAGTAAACCGTTAGACCCAGCGCCAGTGGGTGTTAATAAGTCTCCGTCTCTATAACCAGTGCCTTGTTTGTTTATTGTTACTGAAGTTATTTCACCTGAAACATTTGTAACAACATCTACAGTACATCCAGTTCCAGCTCCTCCAGTTGTGCTTATGTCCGTACCGTCAGAATATCCAGTACCAGCTTGATTTATTATAACTGCGTCAACACCTTTTAAGTTGTCTTTGTAAACACCTGGGTAACCAGTACTTAAATTTGGACTTACAGGTATAGCTGCGCTTCCACCTTCTATAGTGTTAACTAACACTTTCAACTCATAACCAGGAAAATTTAACGCGTTTACACCTGCATTAGCGTAGGGTACGTATATAGTAGATCCACCAAAAAGTAAGTCCTCACTTGTTGTTCCAGAGTCTTTAGCTGAAAGTATAACCGAGGATTGTCTACCGAATCTGTCAGCTAAAACAAAACCTACTTGGTAATTTCTATTTTGCTTTAAACTAGAACTAGGGTACTCTATTTGACTATATATTTTTTCTACAGGTGTTACAACAGGATCTTTCAAACCAAAACCAACTCCATAATTTAAAAAATTAGGCGGTGTATGCTTGTCAAAAAAGTTTCCATAGATAACTCTGTTACTTATTATCTCTTGAGCTAACGCCTTAACGGGCACTACATCGTATACTCTAGTACTTTCGTCAGAGGGTAAAGTTTTATACGGTTTTGTTGATATGTATTTATATGAGTAAACTAAGTTATTTGTATTAGCTTGCATTTGTGTGTATACTGTCTCTGCCGGTATTGTTTCAATTACCTTAATAGCAAGTGCATCAGACTCTTTATAAAGTATATCAACGCTAGATATATTAAAGTCACTTATAGGGTTTGCTGTGGGAAAGTATATATTCAANNACAGTACTTCTATAAGCAGCTGAAGCGTCTTCGGTATTAAAATAACCTTGCTGTTTAGGTATAAAACACACTTGAGTCCAAGGAGCTTGCAAAGAATATTCACCATCGTCAAACTTAAACCTGTAGCTAAACCTAACAAACTTGTCAGATAAAAGCTCTTGATCACCAGCCCAGTCTTCATCATAATCAGGGTTGTCGTAATCCTCACCTCCTTTTTCAATGTCTAAAAACTGTTGAGCAGGGTTTGTCATGGTAGATTCACCTAAACTGTCACCAGCTAAATTGACTAAGTTTATAGGTGTGTATGGGTAGTATTTAGCTACAGATATTTTATCTTCAGAGTTGTAGTAAGAAATATCGGTGGCAGCTGTAGACACGTTTATTTTTCTAGGTTGATTTCTATTGTCTGTAAAAAACAATAAACCCTCTAAAATATTAACACCCAATACAGGGCTGTTTTTAGAGAAGTTTAAATAGTAACCTTCAACTAATCTTGTGTATAGATTAGATACAGCGTTATACCTGTATATAAAACAATTAGCTGTTGATGGGGCAAAATTAGCAATACCGCTGCTAGATGAGTCAACGTAGTCCGTTAGGAATACGTAAATATCATCTTGAGATTGATCTATATAATAACCTATTACGTCTAAATTTTTTATGCCAGATATTTCAGTTATAGCAATCAAACTATTTCCTAACGCGTTCTGAACAGTACCCACATCAGATCCTTCAGACCTACTTATAGCTATGTTTAGAGCTTTTCTGTATTCACCTCTAGGAACCAATCTATCGTCGATGTCTTGGTTCATTTTGGATTTTATGAAAATATTTTGAATTTCTGGCATTTTATTTTAGTGTTTAATCTGTTTAGATTTACCTCTCATTACTTGAGTAATTTCGTCAAGCTTTATATTTGATAATCGAATCTTAGCGTTTCTAAGTTTAGCAGATTTTTCTCTTTTAAGTCTTTGAACAACGTATTCAGGTTGGTTAATTCTAGTAGATATAACAGCGTGTAGTATATAAGCATACAAAGCCTCTTCTGCTATTTTAGGAACTCTAGAGTCCATTTCGTAAGCTAAGCCATCTGATACATACTCTAATAGTATTAACTTATCAACTAAGCCGCTAGAGAAAGACATTTTTCCTTCTCTTTCATTAAGATTGAAGTAACCGTTTCTTTGAGCATATTGCGGATCTAGTCCGTATTTTTGCCCCCAGTCTCTACGTATTAAAGAACCATCTTCTTGAAAAGTAGCCCCATAATAATTAGAGCTAGAGTCCGTATCTGGGCTAGAGTTTAAGTAATTATTTAAGTCTTCGTTTCCGGCACTATGCCATCTTTCTTGTATAATAGAAGTTCCTTCCACGTTGTTACCAAAATTATCTTGAGTTGGTATACCTGTGGAATCTTGAACATTAGTGTAGTAAGGACTATTTGTTAAGTTATTTGTAGGATATATAATATGTTTAACACCGAACCTATCTATCCAAGAAGTTCTAACATAGTTTACGTAGTCTTGAGGAAGTGGAAGCGTTAAGCTTGGTGGTATTGTTAACTCTGAAGTTTTAATGCTCTTGAGAGTGTCGAAGCTAAATTCTTGTAAACCTCTTTTTGCATGAAATATTAAATCAGTTCTTTTAACACTAGATATAAGTTTACCAGCTCCAACATAAGCTACTAAAAAATTATTTATAACGTCATTTAAAGTAGTGTAAGCGTAGCCGCCGTAGTTATCTTCAACCACTTGGCCATACGCCTTTTCAGCATCATCATTGCCATACTTACCACCTGTTAATATTTTTAACTGAACAACTACATATGAACTGCTATCGGGTTCTGATCCAGCTGGAAAAGTTATAGTATTGTTAGATACAGAAAACTCAGATAAATACTCTAAATAAGTACCAGGAATACCTGTTGGGCTAGTATAAAGCTTAAAGTTATTAAGGGTGTATTCTGGTAAATTTTCATCCCAAGTTCCAAAGTATAAATCAGTATTGAAGTCTGTAGTAAAACCAGCAGCGCTATAGTTATATCCTCTAAATTCTTGAGCACCTTCATAATATTGTCTAGCGTTCTCAGTTATTAATCCATTATTTTTTGGTGTTATAGCCATTTATTTTTAACTTTTTCCGTTAATTTCGTTTTTTTGAACTTCTTGAGAAGCTGCTTGCACTATTTGCGGGTCTCTTATTATTACACCTGAGTAAGACAGTATTTTTAAAATAACGTTTGATTGTTCGTTATCATTTATTTCAAATTGAGTAGAGCCGTCTTGATGGTACACGTAAGGACCTGATGTCCAGGTTCCACCACCTAATTGTTGAAAACCCCAAACGACGTCACTTGGTTTTTTAATATAAGAGACAGATACATCTGATGTTATTGACCTAGGGTGGATATGAATTCTTGTTTCGCCGTCTTCAAGACCGTTAACTCCTTGTTCATTCTGGTCATATACATAAACCGGGAAATTAGTAGATGGTTTTGTTAAAGAAGATAGGTTTTGTAGTAGTAGTTCGTTTCGGTGGGTTCTTTCCACTTCAACTTCATCTTTATATATAACAGTGCCTATTGTGTGTAGATTATTTGGTGGTAAAAAAAACTTTTCAGCTGCATTATAGGTACATGCACCTACTGTTTTAAATATAGCTAAACTATTATCTATGTTTTTTTGCCTATCAGCGTATTCAGTGTCTGTTTGAGATACTCGCAACTGTTGGTTTAGAGTATCAAAATAACCTTCAAATATCTCTAATTGAACCTGAGTGGCTAGTTTATTAAACTCATCTGGAGTTATATACCCTCTTTGTTCTTTATTAAGGATAGATAAAACCGTTTGATACACAGTGTTTACGTTTATGGCCATTTTATATTTTTATTAATTATAGTAGTTAGGCCACGTTTAAAGTGACCTAGCTACTATAGTATTACTTGTTTTTATAGTTTTTTATCTATAGACTTGTAAATTTCTACACCTTCGTCGGTTTTCAAGAAAGCCGCAAAAGCTGAAAAAGGATTTTCATCAAATGGTACATTCATTAATTTTCTACCGTTTGATCCCCATGTGAAAGTTCTTTGATCTTGAGATAATTTAATTATGTTTGCTTCAGAAGCTCTGATAGCAAAATTACGTAGCATAACATTTTCATCATTAGCTAAGTTTATAAACAATGCAGGGTTTTGTTTAGCGAATAAAAGTAAATCTCTTCTAAGCTCTTTAGAACTCATTGAGTTGACTTTAGAGCCAAGCTCAACTCTTAGTATTGCTTCTGCTTGATCTACATCCATTGATCTAGCTGCATTTAAAGCATCGATTTGAAGATCTAAAACATCTAGTTCGTCTTCTGCTTTTGTTACGGCACTAAACTCCTGATATATTCTACCTTTTAAAGGGTGGTATAAAGAAAGTAGTTTTTGTAAGTTTTGTTTTTCTTTAGGTACTACTAATTTTCCATCTATAAACCTAATATGACCTAAAGTACATTCCCCTTTTTGATCTTCGACAAAAGGTGATTGCTGGTTAGTTGCATATCTTAATTCTTTTTGCTGACCTGTTTCTGGATCAAAATATAATAAAGAATACTTATAAGTATGTCTAGATGGTATAGTATGTGTTAAAGGTGTTTTACTACCTTTTAGATAGTATATTCTATCTTTAATTTCCCACGTTGGTTTTGTGGGTTTTTGAACTGGTGCAGTTTTAACTGCTACCTCTTGAGTTGCAACCTCAATAGTTTCTTCTGCTTTTGTAGCTTTTTTAGCCATGATATAATATAATTAAATAGTTTTAAATTGTGACAATAGCCATAGTATATAAATAGTAAGGGGCTAATGTCATATAAAAAACCCCCGCCCGAAGGCAGGGATTATTATTGATAAATTACTATGCTCCTTTGAAAAGAACGAAGTTGTTAGCAGCTTGAGTTACTAAACATCTTTCAGATAGGAAGTTTACTTCCATAGCATCTAAAGTTGATGTGTAAGCTCCTCCAGCAGAACCAGTTAACCAAGACTTCATACGACGATCATCAGATTGTGAAGCTCTGTATCGTACGTGTAAGAATGGTCGACGAATGTTAGTTCCTAAAACTTGATCGTAAACTGTAGAAGTTCCAGCAGGTACTAATACTCCTTCAATAGAGCTTACACCGTCAATACCTCCACGAGTAGAAGCATCGTTTAAGTATTTCCAATCAGTTTTGTAGAAATCGTAAGATCCTCTACGGAAACCAGAAAAACCTAAGTTAAGCGCCATATCTTCAGAGTTTTCAAAAAGACCATAAGCAGATCCAGCTCCAGCATTTCCACCGTTTAATCCAGCTAGCATATCATCAAAACCTAAAGAAGTTGAGCGGTTTAAGAAAAGCATGTTTTCTTCAATAGCTCCTTGAGTATCTAGGTTTTTCAAGATAGCGTCAAACTCAGCTAAGCCATCAGCAGCAGCTGTAAATCCTGTTTCAATATTACCACGATCTTCGATAGCAGCAAATAAACCTTGAGTGCCAGGTAAAGCAGCAGCTCCATAATTAGCAAGTGGATCAGCGTTTTTATTCAATTCTCCTTCTACTACAGACATCTCTAAGTGATCTTCAAAACGTAAACGAGTTTCAGATTCAGCTTTTAAATACCATAAATATCCAGATGTTCCATCCTCTGTTGCTACTTCAACCCATCCAATTTGTGCCATATCAGATCCAGATACTACGTATTGATCTCTAATAATAACAGGAGAGTTTGCATACTGAGTAAGTACAGGCTCTACACTAACTCTGTCAGCAGAATTTCCACCACCAGCACCAATGCTAGTTCCTTTACTGTAAGCAGAACCGTATACAAATACTTTTAATCCAGTAGCTGCAAATCCATCAGTTGTAAGAGAAGTAGTTCCGAAAGGCTGAACTGTAATAGTCCCAGCTGCAGCACCTGTTCCAGATACACCTATAACAATACCTTTTGATTCTAGTCCAGCAGGATCTAAAACAACAACGGTGTCATTTATAGATATAACATTTAAAGCAGTAGCTCCACCACCTAAGGTGATTATTGAAGCTTCATTACCTAAAGCGTCTGCAAAAGAACAGTTATCGTAAGCAATGTGTAATCTATTTTGTTCTGACCAAATTACTTGATCTGAAGTCATTGGTAATTCAGCGCCTACCATACGTAAGAATCCAGATAAAGTTCTGTTTCCGTAACGCTCTACTTCTTGTTCGTAGATTTCAGGTAAATACTGTTGTGCGAAAGTTCCGCCTCCAGCGGCGTCGTTAAACGTTAGGTAGTTTGTGTTTAATACCTGCTGTGTTTGAGAAGGTACTATACTACCAAATGCATTATTTAATGCCATAATTTTTAGTTTTTTTAGTTAAATTTTTTTGTTTTAATTTTAAGCTTTGAAGAATCCATACCACTAATAGCCTTGACTTTAAAACCATTTACAAAAACATTACCGTCACTAGTAGGCCTTGGGCTTGTACTAGGGTTTTTTGAGCTGTTAACAACGTCTCTTACGGCATCAGCTTTACCTTGTTCGTAAAAATGATTAGCTAGTTTATCAGTGTTCATAGCAGCATATAGAGCCTTGTGATAACTCTTGTGATCTTTAATATTACCTTTGTCATCTAGGAACTTCCCGATGAAATTGTTAATATCAGATTGTTTCTCAGCAACAGCATCCTTGTTTTGCAGCCCGTATCTAAATTTTTTATCTCCAACTTCGAAATCAAAACCTTTGAAATCGTCACTGAATAATTCTTTAGTTTTAGACTTAAATTCATTCTGTTTCTGCACCGCTATATTCTGGTCTTCTTGGTAGCGATTAAAAAAGTCCATAGCTTTCTGTTGGTCTTGAGTTACGCCCGGTCTCAACTTGATCTCGTCGTAGTATTTACTCTTTGTTTCCTCTAAAAAGTTTTTAGCTTTAGCAACCTCTTCCTTTAACGCAAGCTTCTTTTTGCGTATATCTATATCCTCATCTAGTTCTTCGTCATAACTGTAATCTTCTAATAAGAGATTTACGTCATCACTTTCTAAATAAGGTTTTGTTTTTGAATAATATTCTTTAAGTAACACCTCGTCAGATACATTTGAATAATCAGCGTTTAATCTAACGTAATCTTCAACTGTTCCGCCTGTGTCTTCCATGAAGGAAACTAGTTTTTCTACGTTTTCAGGTAGAGGCTTTCCTAGTACTTTTTCATCTCTCAAAGCTTCTTTAGCTTCTGTTACCACTTGTTTTACCTCTTTTTTCTCCTCTTCAGTAATCTCTTGTATTTGCTGAAACTCTTCAGTTACAGCAGGTTCTGGTGAATCTACTTTTTTAGGCTCTTCCTTTACAAGGTCTTCCTTAACGGGTTCTTCGCTAGGTATTACTACTTTTGTAACCTCTGGCTCAGTTTCAATTAAAGGCTCTTTAATATTAACCTTTATAGGCTCATCACTTTGTGGTGTTAATTTTCTTGGAGTTTTCTTTTTAATCTTAAACTCACCTTCCTGCTTAACAGGTTCTTCTTGTTTTACTTCTGACATAATATAATATAATTAAATAATTGTGTTTACTTTTTATCTAGGTGCAAACTGCTCTAAGTCAAACCCTCCTAAACTATCGTTGCTTGACTCAAAGTTTTTAGGTAGTAAATCATTTTTTCTTTGATCTATTAGCTCAGACTGTTGAGTAGCTTGTATTCTAGTTCTATTGTCTTTTCTATCTTCTACTTCTTTTTCTCTTTGAGCTTCTTTCTGTATAGTAGCTTGAGCTAATTGCATTTGGTAATTAAACTCTTCAGCCATTAATTCTTTCTTAATCATAGATTCAGTTTGCATTCTCTCTATTTCAAATTGAGACTTAGCCTGCTCTACGTTAACTTTTTCCTGAGTTAAAGCTTGTTGTTTTTGTACCTCGTATAAAGCTGCTTTTTCAGCACTTTCTGCGTTAGCTTGAGCTTGTGCTTGTATGTTGGCCATTTGCCTAGCTTGATCCTCCTTAGCTTTAGTAGCTCTTTTTTGCTTGAGCATTTGATTTGCTAGCTTTAGGTTTTTAACTTGCCTAATATCTATAGCATCATCAAGATCTATACCACCTGATTGTAGCGCTATTTGTATATTTTGTTCTAAAAGCTGTTTTTCTTCTTCATCAGGTTCTAGCTCTAAGAATATACCAAAATCGTGCAGGTTTAAGTTTTGAACTTCTTTAAGTGTACCTACGTTAAAAGAAGATATACTTTGTTGAAGAGCATTAGCTGTTAACGGATTGTTTAAAACATCAGAAAGCCTAAGAGATATGTTTTCACAGGTTTTAAGGGTTAGATACAGACTAGACTGTAATATGTGTCTAGTTGCTACATTGGATGCATTAGCAGCCATCTTTTGAAGTCCTACTAATGAATTTTTATCCATAGCAGAACCGTCTCTAGCTTCGTTGAGACCTGTTACGTCACGTATCATTTGTAAGTAATACTGGTATGTTTGTATTAAACTTTGTATCTTAGCTTGCCCGCTTGATGAATTAAGCTCTTGAATAGGTACTTTACCCCTGTTTAATTCACCGTCTTGAGTAAGTGATCTACCAACTATAGAACCAGTTTGGAAATACATATTTAATGCCTCTGCTGGATTATAGTTTGTTCCATTACCTAAGTCAACTTCAGCTAAACCGTCCATGTCTAAGAAAACCCCATCAGGTACTATTCTAGACATCACCTGTTGTAGTTTTAAATGAGTCAACTGAATCATATCAGCAAACCCAGTTACTTTACTTACAATAGAGTCTATGCGACCTTTGTACATTCTAGGCGCTGTTATAGCATAATTCATTTCTACCTTAGTAGTATCAGCGAATGGTCTTGTCATATTTTCAGACAATTTCCACTCTAGCATTTCTTGAGTACCTATTATTTTAGCACCAGTATATAATACTTCAATAGACCTAGAAACTCTTTCAAAGTTATCGTTAGGTGGTGGGTTAAAAGCATCAGTTTTTTCAATGGCTTTTTCTAAACCATTGTTTCCAATTTTAATTTTAAAAACCTGGTCCATGTAGGTTTTGTACTCAAAATACATAACTTGAACTGTGTTTTCATCATAGTTACCCCAACCTGATATATATTGACGATTTCCAGGCATAGATTGTATTCTATGTAATTCCTCATCTGTTATGTGTGGAAACTGCTTTTTAAGTTCTGGTATTGTAACTGATTTTACTTCACCAACATAGTAAACGTCGTCGAAGTTTGGATCTTCTGTATAAGAATACACCAAATAAGCTGGATCTACGTAATCCACGGTTATACCGTTGGACGTGTTAAAGTTAGTTTTAACAGCAGCTATACCTAGAACCGTCAAATCGTAATTTAACCTTCTTCTAGTTAAATCCCACTTGTTTATCGATAAAGTATTCGATATAGCTTCTTCTTCAGCTATCTCTATAGATTGCTTGTAAGAAAGCTGCATGTGTAAGTCAAGCTCTTCTTGAGTTTCTGGCAACTCATTTTGAGGTAAACCGGAGTTCATAAAGTTTTGACCTGTCGCTGCATTAGCTTTTGCAATTAAATCTTTAGAGTACATATCTCTAAGAACAGCCTCAGCGTAACCAGTCCGCTTCTTCATAGACTCAGGGTCTTGAGCGAACGCTTTTATGTCATATGTTTTGTTAGACATACCATTAACAACTATATCTACAAACTTAGATATAACAGGCACGGGCTTCCAGTCTAAATTAAGATAAGACAAATCACCATTTATAGATAATTCATCTTTATACTTTTGAGTAGATTGCTCTCCTCTAGCATAAAGCCTTAGTTGGTGAAAGTTATTTGAATTACTCAAATATCTATTACCACTAGTTCTACCCTGGTCAAACCACTCGTTTTCAATAGCTTGAGAAACTTGCAGGCCATAATCCCAGCTTGCTTTCTCTTCGTCACTAACAACTTGGCTAGGAAAAGCACTATTGGTATTTGTGTATATCTTCATTTATTTTATTATTTTAGACATCGATCCTTTGTTGTCATATCTTTTTATTCCTAAGTCGTAAACTTTTCTTTGAACCGGAGCTGAAGGAGCGTATCTATGTTTATTACACGCCAT
>ENA-UZXB01010660-UZXB01010660.1-metagenome-genome-assembly--contig:-Day-2-1m-contig-10660_pt1 | contig 19799 bp, 13 predicted proteins | sample MGYA00260339_ERZ794899 | MGnify/ENA metagenome assembly ERZ794899 | reverse complement strand
AGCGGACAGATTATTGATCTTATTAATAAGCTCTACCCACAGCAGCCTGAGCGCAATACCCTAGCCATGGTTACGGGCATCCCAAATGTGGGTAAATCGACCCTAATTAACTGCCTTGCGGGGAAACACATTGCCAATACAGGTGATGAGCCGGCTATTACCAAAGGTCAGCAACGGATTAATCTGCGCAATGGTATTATGCTTCTGGATACACCAGGAATTCTGTGGCCTAAAATTGATAACCCAAATAGTAGCTATAGATTAGCCACTACGGGGGCTATTAAAAATACTGCTACCAGCTATGAAGATGTCGCCTTTTTTGCCGCTGAGTTTTGCCTTAAGGAATATCCTGAACACCTCAAAGAGCGCTTTAGTCTTTCACAGCTTCCTGAAACTGAGATAGAGCTCTTAGAAGTTATCGGCAAGCAGCGTGGCTGCTTACGCGGTGGCAATCGAATTGATTTAGAGCGAGTCTCTACTATCTTTATTAATGAGCTTCGCGATGGCAAACTCGGGCCAATGAGTTTTGAGACCCCTGAGGTCATTGATCAAGAAATGATACAGGTTGAGATCATGAAAAAAGAAAAAGAAGCCCTTGATGAACTGCGTCTTGAACAAAAAGCCGCTAGAAAAAGAAAAGCCAAGGCTAACCGTAAAAAATAGACCACTCTGTTGATATTCATTTTTAAGCACTGCGTATCTATTAGTCCTTGCTATTAATAAAGAATGGGCTATGCAACTTAATTGGCTGGAACAATCCGCTACCGATCATACGCTGCTGTCTGATGGCTTCCCTGAGAAAATGGTTCTGTTGGATTGCGAAACTACGGGTGGACGAGCCAAGTATCATCGGGTTATAGAAATTGGCTTATTGGTGATAGAAAATGGGCAATTAGTGGAAACTTGGCAATCGTTTATTAATCCTGAGACTATTATTCCTCGTCATATACAAAAATTAACGGGAATATCGCCTAATATGGTCGAAAATGCGCCTAAGTTCGGCGAAATATCGGAAATACTACAGGAAAAGCTCAAAGATAGAACGTTGGTAGCGCATAATGCACGATTTGATTACAGTTTTTTAAAAAGTGAATTTGAACGCGCGGGAATAGCCTACAGTACCAAGCCTCTTTGCTCTGTGAAAATGAGCCGTAACCTCTACCCACAGTTTAAACGACATGGCCTTTCAGAGATTATTCGGCGCTTTGATTTAAACATTGAAAACCGACATCGCGCTCTAGACGATGCGCAGATGATCTACGGCTTTTTTATTAAGACCTCTGCTATTTATTCCCCACAAGAAATTTCGGCATGCTGTAAACAGCTGTTAAAGAGGGCTTCATTACCTCCCCTGCTTGATCCTGATGAAATTAGTAGGATTCCCAATACCGCCGGTGTCTATTATTTTTATAGCCAACAGGGTGAATTACTTTATGTAGGTAAGAGCGTTAATCTACGCAATCGAGTATTGAGCCATTTTTCTTCTGACTATAAGAATTCTAAAGAATTTCAAATGAGCCAGAAGACAGCCCATGTGACATTTGAAACCACACCCAGTGATTTTGGTGCGCAGATACGGGAGAGCCATCAAATCAAATCCCTTGCTCCGCTATACAATCGGCGCTTGCGTAAAACGCGCAAGCTTTATCAGTATAAATCTACCACTAATACTGATGGCTACCTGCAATTAGAAACAGAAGCGGTTTCATCTGCTGCCCCCTCAGATCAACAGTTTGGCTTATTTCGATCACCAAGACAGGCAACTGTTCAGCTGGAAAAGTTAGCCGATCAGTATTTTCTTTGTCACCAACTGATTGGCCTAGAAAAACCTAAGGCCAAGAATATGGCCTGCTTTAGAAGCCAGTTAAATAAATGCTTTGGCGCCTGTCATGGCAAAGAATCCGCTGAAAAATATAATGAACGCCTTAATTCAGCTATTGCGCGCTATCAAATTCAGACTTGGCCCTATCAAACGGCCATCATGATTGAGGAACGTAACGCAGAGGATTCCGATAGAGCGGCTTTCCATATTATTGATAACTGGCGCTATATTGCTCAACTTGATATTCCAGAGGATGTTTATGATCTGGGCTATGAAGCTGTTTTAAGCCCGTCAGCCCCAACACTAAAATCTAAACACACACTGGCCGCAGATGATAAGTTTGATTTGGATATTTACTTTATCTTAGTGCGATTTCTAATTAATGAAGAAAATAAAAAACTCTCTAATCTCAAAATATGGATACTCACTCCTAATAAAGACTCTCTATAAATTATAAAATCCAGTTTACAGAATCTGTTGACAGAAAATACAGGCATGATAGCGTTAAGGGATAAATTTTATTACCGAACTTTTGAAGTCCTATGTTCGCCTACTTTAATAATCAGCAGGTACTGAATGATTAAACATAAATATTTTTACCCTCTTATTTTGATATTTGTTCTATTCGCCTGTAGCGATGAACCTCTAGAGCAGGAAATAATAGCTTCGCCTAAAACTGTTACAAGCGAACAATATGAATGGGATATAACCGATTTATACCCTAATCTGAACGACTGGCAGTTAGCTAAAGAAAAGGCTTCTCAACAAATAACAGATCTAACAAAATTACAAGGCACGCTGGGTAGTAGTGCCTCAACACTTTTACATGCATCGGATCAGATTTCAGCGGTTTATAAAGAGGTTGTGCGTATTTATGTTTATGCCAACTTAACGGCAGATATTGATACCCGCATTGCTGAAAACCAAGAGCGCAGTCAACTAGCACGAAATCTTTTTAGTGACCTCAGTGCAGCCATTAGTTGGTATAACCCAGAAATATTGACTTTAGGCGACAAGAAAATCTCACAGTTTCTTGCTGAGGAGCCTAAGTTAGCTAACCATGGTTTTGGTCTCAAGGATGCTCTGCGTCGCGCACCCCATACACTCGAAAATGAGATTGAATCGCTACTGGCTAAAACGAGCAAATTAACCAGCAGCGCTAATTCCATTTACTCAATTTTTGCCAATGCCAATATGCCTTGGCCAACGGTCACCTTATCTGATGGTAAAGAGATTAGACTGAGTCAAGCCGGCTACTCTGCGGGTAGGCAGGCGTCTTCTAGAGACGATCGTAAAATGGTTTTTGAAACCTTCTGGGCAGTATGGCAGAACTACGAGGCGACTTTGGGTGCGATTATGAATTCGCATATTCAAGGGTTAGCCTTTAAAACTGAGACCCGAAACTATGAAAGCTCTCTTGGGAGAGCCCTTTTTGATGATCATATGCCACCTGCGGTCTATGAAACGCTCGTGAAAGAGGTTAATCAGTCGCTACCCACTCTGCATCGCTACTTTAAGTTACGCAAAAGGATGCTCGGTATAGAAGATGAGATGCGCTACTACGATATCTACCCACCACTGGTTAATCTTAACAAGCCATTTAGTATTGAGGACTCCATTGAAGTTACACGACGTGCACTCAAGCCGTTGGGGCCAGAGTATTTGGCGGCCTATGATCTCGGGGTTAAGAATCGCTGGATGCATGTTTACCCATCACCAGGTAAACGATCAGGCGCCTATATGTCTGGAGGTGCCTATGATGTTCACCCTTATGTATTACTTAATCATAACGATGATTATGAGAGCGCTTCTACCTTTGCCCACGAATATGGACATGCCGTTCATTCGGTTTTAGCTAATGGGCAACAGCCATGGGAAACCGCTGGCTACTCAACCTTTATCGCTGAAACAGCCTCTATAATGAATGAAATGTTACTCCAAGATATGGTGATAGAAGAAGCAAAAACTGATGAAGAGAAACTTTTCTATTTAGGTATTGGACTTGAAGCACTGCGTGGCACTTTTTTTAGGCAAACCATGTTTGCCGAATTTGAATTAAAAATTAATCAGGAAGTTGAATCTGGCAATGTCCTAACTGGCGCGAAGCTAAGCAGAATGTATCTAGAACTTTTGAAGCGCTACCATGGCCATGATCAAGGGGTCATCGCCATTGATGACTTATACGCCATAGAGTGGGCTTATATTCCACACTTTTATTATGATTTTTATGTTTTCCAATACGCAACCTCCATTGCAGCTGCTAGCAATTTAGCCAAGAAAATACGCACTGGTGACCAACAGGCCCAGCAGGACTTTATTAATCTTCTTAAAGCAGGCGGGTCAGATTATCCTTACGAATTAATGCGAAATGCTGGTGTTGATATGGCAACCCCAGCGCCCTACCGAGCACTGGTTGAGCGCATGAATAATATTATGGATGAGATGGAAACAATTTTGGACCGTCGCTAACCCATGCCTTAAATAAGAGACAAAAAAGGGGCTATAGCAGCCCCTTTTAAAGATTAACTTCTATTAGTTTTTCGAATAATAGATATTTTTGATTTCAAGATGCTTTTTGTCAGCGGAAAAACTACTCCACAAATATAAAATGCCCGTCACATCAGTGAGGTCAGCACCCTTATCAATTGCAGCAAGCGGAAGCTTATAGCTGACCCAGTCGTCCGTTAATTGGCTATCCTTCTGAGGCCCAAATGACTGAAAATTATTAACCTGTGTACCCGCTAAAAAGATCCCGGTTTGAAAGCCAATATTAAAATCCAGTGATGCATCACCACGAATATCAAAATTTAAATAACCCGATGCAAAATTAGATAGATTTTCTCCATGATCACCCTGAAGCTCTAAACCACCGCCCCACCAATCACCGGATCGAGTGCTAATTTCAATAACATGTTGCTTGGTCATATGGATATCCATAGTCCCTTCCCAAGGGTTTAACTTTATTTCATTACTTGGGTAGGTCATATTATTTTTCGCAGAAGGAATCATGGCAGGATTAACCACTACATAGGTTTCTGCCTCAACCGGCTTGCCTGCTACAGCGTTAGAATTAACCGTGGTTAGCTTACGAATGCCCATTTGGCTTTTAAAAGGGGGCAACAACACACCCTGCATTAAAGTAGCTCGATCACCCTGATAACTCTTGACGAGTGGCTTGCCACCTCTAGTTAGTCCCTCAAAAACTTTCTGATCAACTAAATCCCATAACGCATATTTCACTGTGTTATCTAACGCGATTAATCCGAAATGATTTTCCGAACCATTAATATCATTTGGATCTTTCCACTGCTCATCAAAGGCCTCAAAATAAAAAATGGACATGCCCGATGATTTTTCCCAATCTCGCATATGTTTGTAAAAAATAGCCTGCTTGAGTTCATCAGCTGCTTTTGATCCAGAAGGGCCATAACCAGTTGCCGCAATCGAAGACCAACCTGTTTCACCAATATGAATGGGCTTTTCGATATCTAAGCTTACTAGGTAATCCACTACCCCTTGATACTGTGAAATAGCGTATTGTTTGGCGCGTAACATAGCGTTTTCAATCATCTGCTGGTCTGATAGCTGCTCTTCATCATCTAACACACCCCAAAAATCTGAATTATAGTGAGAGTCATGGAATGGGTAGGTATGCACTGAAAGAAAATCAACTGCCTTAATTAATTTCACTAAATCATCTGTATGGTAGCCCTTATTACCTCCACCCCAAGATTCGTAGTTATCAGAACTTGTAACCCAAAGATCAGAGGGTAAATCACCCGTTTGCTTCAGGTTCTGCAAATGATTTACCCATCGAAGTATTGTTTTGGGATAAACAAAGTATTTTACCGCCCACTGCACCATGGCTTCATTACCCACTGCAATTGCTTTCACAATATCTGGATATTGATTTGCCAAAGCAACAGATTTTTCTATTTCTACGCGATTATTTTCTTCACTTTCTTGATGGTGGTCAGGCTCAAAATCTGTCCAAGCATTCTTACAATCAATCCATGCACCTAGCATGACGTACATTTCAAAGTTTGAATCTGCCTGTTTTAATTCACTAATCGCTTGAAGAATTCGTTCCGCTTGGGGGAATTGTGACGCGTTATAGGTACGAAGTACTCTCACGCCCATAGCGTTAAGAATCTGCATATCCTCCTTTAAATCTGCAACCGATGGCCCCTGCTCACGGGTTTTTTCTCGATACCCACCATAAGACATTGCAGGGTAATTTGGATTACCAAAAATCTCAGCAGCTGAGGGGCTAATAGATTGATCAGGCTGAGAGATTTTGTCACAGCCAACCACCATAAAAATAGCAAAGAGAAAAGAAATTAAAAAAGACGTCTTCACAAATTATCCTTAAATTATCGAGTAAAAAAACGGCGACAATTATATTGTTCGATAGACAGTTTTTCTAGTCACATTAACCCTTGTTTTGCTCTGCCGTCATAAATAGAATACAGCCAACCAAAAAAAACTATGAGTTTTCAAATGACCCCCGCTAACGTCAAATTACATAAGATTAAAAATAGATTTCAACTTAGAGTAAATGATCAGCCCTTTTATATTAATGGCGCTGGCGTTGACTTTGGCAATATAAAAAGTCTTGCCGACTATGGCGGTAATGCATTACGTACCTGGCGAGTCAATAATGGTGAAAAAACTGGGCGCGAAATACTCGATGAAGCTCATCAAAATGGACTGATGGTTTGTATGGGCCTTGAGGTTGAACGCGAGCGTCATGGTTTTGATTACGATGATGAGGTCGCAGTCGCCAAGCAAATGGCTGAAATTAAGAAAGATATCCTAGACTTAAAGGACCATCCAGCACTGTTAATGTGGGGCATTGGCAATGAACTCAATCTTCGCCATAAGAACCCAAAAGTGTGGGATGCGGTGAATGATCTTTCAAAAATGATTCACCAAATAGACCCTAATCACCCTACCACTACTATGCTCGCCGGCGCTGAACCCGACGAGATTAAATTAGTTGCGACGCGTTGTCCCGATCTGGATTTACTCTCTTTTCAGATTTATGGCGAAATTGATAAACTCCCGAGCTTTTTGCAAAAAAGTCACTATAAGGGTGCCTACATGATTACCGAATGGGGTGCCACAGGTCATTGGGAATGTACCCAGACAGATTGGGATCGACCCATTGAGGCTAATAGCACCGAAAAGGCGGCTGATTACCATTCAAGATTTTTAAATATTATTGCCGCGGATAAAACCCAATGTATTGGTTCCTTTGTTTTTTTGTGGGGACAAAAGCAAGAGCGGACACCAACCTGGTACGGCCTATTTTTAGAAAACAATAAAAGCACGGAGGCGGCTCAAGTCATGCAGTATCTTTGGACAGGCCAATGGCCAATTCATAGAATTACGCAAATAAGAGATCTCAGAATTAACGGAATGCTTGCTGAAGAAAATGTTTGTCTGCAAACAGGCAAAACCTATGATGCGACAGTGACGATAAATAGCAGAGACAACAATCTTGGCTATCGCTGGCAAATCATGAAAGAAGTCGACCGTGATATGGAAAGTGATGGTGGCGATTTTGAACCAACGCCAGAAATTGTATGGCAGCAATCAGGTTCAGTTGGCCAGCAAAAGGTGAAGTTTGAAGCACCTAGAAAAGGCGAGTATCGTTTATTTGTATACATAGATGACTTGCATGGTGCAACGGCTACCGCAAATATGCCTATTCTAGTCGAATCAGTAGGGACTGGTTCAACAGACTAAGGTATATTCATTTGCAATAGCCCTATATGATGATAGGCTGAATAAAAAATTAGTTAGATGGTTTTATTACTGGCTGTTTAATCATCCTAATACAACGCTAACAATTAGAAATAACTTATTACTAATAATAACTTTAGAAGAAATAGACTATGTCTCAAGAAAACTCGTTGGAATCCACAAATAGTAATTTGGTCCCCTTTAGTCAAAAAGTCGCCTTTGGAATTGGCATGCTAGCCAATCAGATGTTTCCTGCAGCACTGGGTATCTTTATGGTCATTCTAGTGCAGGGCTTAGGTATGAGTCCCGTTCTATGGGCACTGATTTTCTTTATCCCTAAATTAATTGATGCGGTAACCGACCCATTAATGGGTTATATCTCGGATCACACTAATTCGCGCTGGGGCAAACGCCGACCCTATGTGTTTGTCGGTGCCATTATTTCTGGGCTGTCATTTATGATGATGTGGCAGCTGTACGCCACTAATACCGAGATGTATAACTTTTACTATTTCCTCTTTTGGGCCTGTGTATTCTGGATTGGTATGACTATCTTTGGCGTTCCCTATGTAGCCATGGGGTATGAGATGAGCTCCGACTTCCATGAGCGCACACGCATTATGGCGGTGGCCCAATGGATTGGTCAGTGGGCCTGGGTGATTGCACCCTGGTTCTGGATTATCCTGTATGACCCTGACTGGTATGAATCAGCAACTGAAGGCGCTAGAACTCTTTCGCTATGGGTTGGTGGTGGCTGTATGCTGATGGCATTGGTACCCGCCATTTTTTGCACCCATACAACGCCGGCTTCGGCCATACAGCATGAAGACGATGGAAAAACATTAAAGGAAACTATGCACGACTTTTGGCGCGGTATTGTTGTAACTCTGCGCAATAAACCTTTCCAGAAAATCTGTATCGCTACCTTCTTTATATTTAATGCTTTCCAAGTAGTGGCGGCATTCTCTTGGTTTATTGTTGTGTACTACATGAATGAAGGCGACCCAGCGGCTGCCGGTGTGTGGCCAACATTATTTGGTTCTATTGGTGCATTATTTACCACCTTTATGGTGATACCGATCGTCAATTATATGGCGCAAAAATACGGTAAAAAGGCAACTTTCCTATACTCACAGGCTATATCTTTGGTGGGATATATTCTTTTCTGGTGGGGATTCTCTCCAGAAAATCCATGGATGATGTTTATTCCATTACCATTGTTTGCATTCGGTATTGGCGGCCTCTTCACTATCATGATGTCGATGACGGCTGATGTCTGCGATCTAGACGAACTAGAAACTAATCAGCGAAGAGAAGGTACCTTTGGCGCTATCTACTGGTGGATGGTTAAGTTTGGCGGCGCCTTTGCCGGTGCTGCGAGTGGCTTGATTTTAAGCGTAATCGGCTTTGATCAGTCGGTAGCATTACAAAGCGAAGAAACGCTCACCCTACTTCGACTGAGTTATATTATTATTCCTTGCTCTGGAACCTTGATCGCGATCTTTGCCATGCGTAACTATGATTTAGATGAAAAGCGCTCTCAAGAAATTCGCACTCAGCTAGAAGCTCGATAATCGTGGGTTAGTTATCTGCAGAAACAAAAAAGCCGTCTTAATAGACGGCTTTTTTGTTTGCTCTATAAGCTAAAAGTTATTCTAACCCTGGCTCCAATGCAACCTTGATTGAAACCACTTCACCAGTCTTATCAAAGATGGCTAACGAAGTCTCAGCATCAATAGCATCACCCGCAATGGCCTTTTCACTGCCATCAGCAAAACTAACCACAATAGAGGTCTGCTTGGCCAAGCTATAAACCACTGGAACCTGACAGTAGGTAAAGCCTAACTGGCCGGCTGCAAGCTCAACGCTTTGCTGTTGACCCGCAATATCAAAGTAGCTGAGATTAGCAGATGAAGATAGGAACTCTGACTTTCTAAGAATAAAGGGTCTAAAGCAGATAGTTCCCTGAGAAACAGAAATACCTAGTTCCATAAGACGTGTAATCACTTCTTCTTTCACCTGACNNGTATGTGAATATGGATCCGTAGGGAAGGCACCATAATTTTCTGGGGTTTTATTAAAGCCTATACCCGCACGAATATCGAAGTAACAGTCTGCTAACTTTCCTACAACAACTGGATCAGAATCTTGCTCAAGTGCTTTACGGAAGTTTTCAAGCGCGGCTAGCAATAGCTTAGACACCATATGCCAGTAGATTGAACCCAATCCTTCATAGGCATACATACCGCCTGAACGACCTGTAAACTGACGATGATTGAATACAGATTCAAAAATCTCTTCAATTAACGACTGCTCTTTTTGCACTAATGAATCGTAACCGTTTGACTTAAGCGTCTCGAGTACAGCCTTCGCACTATCGACATTGTTAAAGGCACCGCTAAAGTGATAGCCACCCTGCGAATCTTTTTCAATAAGCGAGTTATCACCAGAAGACACTAATGTTTGCAGTAATTCTGAACGCTTAAATTGATCTGCAGGGATAATATTCTTATCTACATAGCGCGTAAGCTCACGATCAGGGTACAACAGATAAGAGTGCTGTCGGGCAGTATATACAGCAGACTGTCTCAAAGAGGTTAACACCTCAAGAGCCTGTTCAGGGCTTAAATAACCAGAACTTAATACCGCTACCTGACCCTCTAGCATTTCATACAAATAACTGACTTCAACGGCGTTATCGGTTGCCGTCATGAGGTTATAAGCGTGATATAGGCCATCTTCACGACGGTTAGCTTCAATGGTGTGATCAATATACTCCAGCGATAGCTTTAAGAATGTAATCAGGTCTGCTGTTTTAAGCATAACGCGACTACCGCTAAAGTCATTATCATAAACGCTACTACGGAAATCACCGCCCGCTTTACCTAGCGCATCGACCACACGCTTTCTATCAGCATTGTTAATTTTTCCTGCCAATAGTTGCTTGTTATCTTCGAAAGTATTGTTAATTGATCTTAGTAGCGCATCTATCTCTTCTGAAATAGCTACTTCTTCAAGTTCAGTATTAGCAAATAAATCGAGAAGATACTGCTGGTAACGACGGGTATAGTAAAGCGTAACCATCGAAACACCATAGCCAACCAATGCATTATTTGCATCATTCCACTCAGGGCGCTGGGTATTCATCCAGATCCCACCTTCAGGAATAAAGTTCGATAATTTGGACAGCATAGTCGCAAGTAATTTTTCAGTCAGATTTACATAGTAAACCGAGCCATTTTTATCCCAAATAAGACGACCATCAGCACCTACCTGTGATACGCGCTGTTCAATAAGCTCGTCCGTCGCCTCATCAAAATCAATCGTATTATGAGGATCATCTAAGAGATCCTGATAAGGTTTGATCTTGTATGGCACATTGGCATAACAAAACAGATCACGTGTTAGGAAGTCGCGAAGCGTACCCGGGTGGTGATCATTCGAAAATTCTAAGAACTTGAGCAAATAGATGATTTGGTGGTCACCCCAATACCCAATATTTGCCCATGGATCATGTGGATCTGGCTTTTCCCAATCAATACCTGCTTTGGTAATTCGATAAGGATTATAGCCATCAGCCGTAGAAGCATTCACAAACTTACAAATCATGCTTTCAATGTAGTTTGGAATAGAGAAGCTGAGCGCTTCCCAGTTTTGGAAGATATCTCGCCAGTTGCCCTCAAAGTTTAGCAGCTGTGAGCCATCATCCTGCTTCACTTTAATGTTGAACTTGTTCCAAGGTCGCGATGGGTCACCATGACGGCGGCTAAAGCTTAATGGCAGGTATTCAAAACAAATACGCTGAACACCAGCGTCATTTTGTTTGGATGCGGCCTTGATAAGGTCGCTGTAGTGGAAACTATCCTCTAAGCCATCAAAGAAGCTCTGGAAATTACTGTATACGTCGCGATTAAAGCCTTTAACAAACTCAATAAAGTCAGCTTTAGGAACAGAGTAGTTATCGACAAATAGTCCACCACGCATGACATTAAACAAGACATTCGCGAAATGATGATTGGCACTCAGCTCATCTTCAGTAACCTGCAAGCCGTCGGATATACCCACGATGCGAGCCAGATTTTCTGAACCTAAGGCAATATCGTCTTCAATCTCTTGTCTAATATTTTGATTTGAATGTAAGTCTGCAATTAAGTCTTTGACTTTAGCAGGACCTTGATTAATGTCAGCTACGATACTCCAGCTTGATTCTTCGGATGCCGCCAGGTTAATAGTATCGTTGACAAAATAAGCACCGCGACGACCTCTTACATCAAGCTCTTGCTCGATAGACTCACCATCACGGAAACCGTCTAGTTGTAATGATGAAACCAATTTCTTCGAATTAGGTAAGCCAACAGACCAAACTGTGGTGGTTGAAAGGGCTTCACTAGGTTCAGCGCGATCCACCAAAATAGAACTCATGCTGTAAAGGCCAAGACCTGAATCTGCTTCAAGTTCGTTCTTTTTATAGGCATCAACCAAACAACTCAGAGAACCCTGAACATCAGACTCAACACCATAAGGGATCAAATTCTCGATACCATCAACAATTTCTACCTGAGCAGTAGCATCAGAGTTATTAACCAAAGTAGATGTCTTAACAAAACCAAACTTATCAGAGGTGCGCCATGAATAACGGAAGGTCAGTGACAGATCATGGTTAATTTCTTCAAAAACTAACTTGTCACCAAAAACGTTTTTATACAGATTGCGCGTGACGTTATAGATACCATTGTATTGCTCAGAGAATGGTTCCCATAATGAGGTTTTATCACCTTGGGTTGCTAGCGCAACCGTTCGGCTCCCAGTAAAAGGTGAACCGTCACTAATTTTGTCATCAGTATAATAAGGAAAGAGTGCACTTTCAGAATTGACTCGACCTGCTGTAAGACCGCCTCGAGTAGAGATAAACATCCAATGATCTGAATCACTGACCACGCTGATGAAGAAATCCTTCATCTTGTTGTAATTTTCGATCTTATAGAAGGTTTCACCTTCTAAAGTGACGTATTTGCCACCTACATCAACATTATTTGTTTGATAAAGTTGTTGCCCTAAGTGAATTTGCTTATGAGTCATGTGTAACCTAACTAATTATTTTATTGAAAGTGTGTTCAGGAATCCTAATAAATGGATGCCCTCTAGCAAATCCTTTTGTCTGATTTAGACTTTTAAATATTTATTAACAATTTTGGTAAAACTCAAAAAAGCGGCTATTCTAAGGGGACTATTTCAATTTCGCTAGTTTATCGGTCGACTAAATAGTTAATTTTGACGAAAATATACTAAATTTTGTTAATTTATTCGTTTTTAAAACTATTTTTTTAATGAATCATCCATAGCAATTGCCAATTTTTGATATATAAACCCCTATTTTGACCATGAGAATTCTGCAGAAAATTAAAATAAAAAAACAAAAAAACAAAAAAAACAGCTTAATATGGAATCCCCCCCCTAATAATTACTTCAAACTTAATGTAAAATAGCTCTCTAATTTAGAGTTTTCGAGGTTGTATTAATCAATGTCAAAAAGAGAAAGTAAAATCCTCTCCCTAACTGGTACAGATATTTGCCAGCTAAGCCAAAGCCAGATGCAGGAGTATTTTAAAAAGTGTCTGAATGAGAAGATTCACGGTATTGGTTTTAGTGCATACCGCGAGGGACAAGAACCTGGTGAACAACTAGAATTAGAACAGGTTAAGGAGCGCATGAGTATTCTTAAGCCGCACGTAGGTTGGGTGCGTTCGTTCTCCTGTTGCTTAGGCAACGAATTTGTTCCTATGGTTGCAAAACAGATGGGAATCAAAACTCTTGTTGGAGCCTGGCTTGGCGATAACCTTGAAAAAAACGAACTAGAGATTGAAGGGCTAATTGATTTAGCTAAAAAGGGTTATGTCGATATCTGCGCAGTAGGTAACGAGGTTCTCTATCGCGATGACCTTTCTGAACAACAGCTTCTTGACTATATTGCCAGAGTAAAAGAAGCCGTTCCAAATCTGCCTGTAGGCTATGTCGATGCCTACTATGAATTCGAAGATCGTCCAGCCGTAACTGCAATCTGTGATGTTATTCTCGCTAATTGCTATCCCTTCTGGGAAGGCTGCCCCATTGAATATTCACTGTTATATATGAAAGATATGTACAGACGAACAGTTAAGGCTGCGGGCGGTAAAAAAGTGATTATCACCGAAACAGGCTGGCCAAATCGTGGACAAAGTTTCCACGGTGCAGTGCCTTCCGAAGAAAATGCCATTCGCTACTTCTTAAACAGTGAGCAATGGTGTCAGTCAGAAGATATAGAAATGTTCTATTTTTCATCCTTTGATGAACCATGGAAAGTTGGCGCTGAGGGGGATGTTGGTGCCTACTGGGGTTTGTGGGATAAAGATGAAGAATTAAAATACTCAAAATAAAAATAAAATAAAATAAAATGAATAATAAGAATTTACCTTATGCAAAGGCTATTTGCTATTCGGGGTATCGCGATGGACAGAGTCCTGATGGCGATGGGTTTCCTTCCTATGAGCAGGTCAAACAGGATTTGCTTATTCTAAAAGACGATTGGAAGTCACTGCGACTCTATGGTAGCGATCAACATTCGGAAACAATTTTAGACGTTATCGAAAACGAAGATCTGCCCTTTGATGTAATGTTAGGTGCGTACATCACAGCTGAAATTAGCAATGACAACTGTCCATGGGGTGGAACCTACTCTAAAGAAGAGTTAGCCCATAACAAACAACATAATTACCAGCAAATTGAACGTTTAATTCAGCTGGCTAACCAATATCCTCAAATTATTAGTTCAATTTCTATTGGCAACGAAGCTGCTGTTAGTTGGACAGATCACTTGGTGCCTACAGAAAGCCTTGTTGCATACGCCAAACAAGCTAAGTCAAAGGTAGAGCAACCAGTTACTTTTTGTGAAAACTATGTACCCTGGCTAGAACATCTAGGTCCTCTTGCCGAAGAATTGGATGTGATCTCAATACATTCCTATCCAGTGTGGGAGTTTAAAAGTATCAAAGAAGGTCTGGCTTACACGATTGCAAACTACCAAGCAGTGCAAGATGCTTACCCCAACAAACAGATTATTATTACTGAAGCAGGCTGGGCTACCAACTCCAATGGGCGTGGAATCGAAAACCACAATGTTAATGAGATATTTCAACAACAGTATTTCCATCAACTCATGGACTGGGCTGAGCAACAACAGGTATTGGTTTATTTTTTTGAGGCCTTTGATGAAAATTGGAAAGGCTCGAATGACCCACTCGAACCAGAAAAACACTGGGGTATATACAAAGCCGATAGATCTCCTAAGCTGGTGATGCAAGGTTAAAACACCCAGCATCTGCGCTTATACTCTAAATCCAAGTCAGATTTAATAGGTTGTCCTGCACAATCCAATTACACCAGACTTTCATACCAAAAGTAGACTAACTCAAGGTCAACATAAAAGGACTATGATTGGCATAAATGCTTGTAACACCCTTTTATGAATCCCTTTTTTCTATTCTTTCGTAACGAAATTAAGTCTGTTGCTTTTTTATCAGGCATCTAGACAAAAAAAATATCACAATAATTAAAGGGTTTGAGGGTACTTCTATGAATAGACATTTTTATATTAGTAACGATTTAAATGATTTAGAACAGATTGAATTAGAGTTAGAGCAAGAAGGTATTACTGCCGCCCATTCACATGTATTAAGCTTAAATGATGCAGAAGTTGCCGCGCATCCCAGCCTTAACGAAGTCGAAGCCGTTCTCCGTACTGATGTGGTGCACAGTACTAAGGTAGGCGCGGTAGTTGGCGTTATTGCTGCGACATTAATGATTTATATTGTCTCGCTAACCGGTTGGGCAGAGAAGGCTACTTGGGTACCCTTTATTTTCCTAGCAATTGCCATGCTGGGGTTCTTTACGTGGGAGTTCGGTTTTATTGGTATCCAACGAAAAAATAATCGGTTTGCTCGCTTCGAAAAGGCTTTGAAACGAGGAAAGCATATCTTCTTTGTTGACATAGAATCAGAGAATGAACGCACATTATCAAAAATACTTAAAAAACATCCTAAGCTCAAACGCGCTGGGGATGGGCCATCAGTCCCACAATGGTTCGTCAGCTTACAAGGGAGATTTGGTCTATTTAAACGATCAATTTCTTAGTGTAAAGGGTGAAAAAAAGCCAAAGAATAATCTAATTACTCTTTGGCTTTTTTATAAAACGAGTTCTTCTATTTTGCTATTCCACGACCCCAGTCAATTCTGTTCTTGGGCTTAATAAACACCAAGTGGGCATTGCCCAACACCCGCTCCAAAAATCCCGCCTCGCAGTAACAGAGATAAAAGTCCCACATCGCAATAAACTCCTTAGAATACTCCAGTGCTTTAATAGACTCGATATTATCGAAAAAACGCTGTCGCCAATCACGCAGTGTGGTCGCATAATGCGGTCCAATGTCTTCCAGCTGGAATAGTCGCATATCCGTTGACTGTTTAACTGAGTTAGTAATTGCACTAATGGATGGAATAAAACCGCCGGGGAAGATAAATCGCTGAATAAAATCTACCGACTTGATAGCACGATCATACTGTTGATCAGCGATCGTAATCGATTGAATTAACATAATCCCTTCTGGCTTGAGTAGCGAGCTACATTTAGCAAAATAAGTATCAAGATACTGATGCCCCACCGCTTCAATCATTTCAATGGACACTAGCTTGTCATAGGTTCCCTGCAGGTCTCGGTAATCTTCCATTAAAAGGGTAATTTTATCTTCTAAACCTGCCTCAAGAATGCGTTGGTGCGCCCAATCATGTTGTTGCTGAGAAATAGTCGTGGTGGTGACCTTGCAGCCATAATTTTTCGCGGCATAGAGTGCAAAACCACCCCAACCGGTCCCAATTTCGATCACATGATCGGATTCATTGAGCTGTAATTTATCACAGATACGCTGTAATTTAGCCAGAGATGCCTGCTCTAGACTGGTCTGATCATCTGGGTAATAGGCACAGGAGTACATCATGGTAGGATCAAGAAAAAGCTCGAACATCTCGTTGCCTAAATCGTAATGCGCCTCAATATTGCGGCGACTACCTGCCTGACTATTGCGATTTAACCAATGAGCCAAACGCAGGAACCCATTTTTAATCAGCGAAAGATTACCTTCCATCTGATTAAGAATATGCCGATTACCAATCATAATGCGTATTAAATCTGTTAAATTACTGCAGCTCCAATAGCCCTGAATATAGGCCTCACCGGCAGCCACAGTCCCACCAAAAGCAATATCTGAGTAAAATCTTTGATCAGATACATTGATAGCCACTGTTAGCGGATTATTTGTTGTAGTGCTGCCAAAGCTTTGACTTCCATCCGTATCGGTTAGTTGAATTTCACCAATCTCTAACTTTTCAAGTTTTTCTATAAATAGATTTCGACACCAACGATCAATTACGCGAATTGAATTATCTGGAACCTGTGCAGTCATGTTTTTACTCATCTTTCCCCTCGAATTTTTTATTATTCTCATTCGCGTGCCCAAGAAATGGGACGCCTTTTATCCATATTTTTAGGGCTTGCCAGTAGATACCCGCAGTTACCTTCACTGACATCAAGGGTATCTTAATTAACTGCTTAGCTAAAGCTTTACTGTTAATCGGTTGAGCTTTTAAACTCAGCGCCACATCAAAAATTTTAGTGCCCTTCCGATGATTTTCCATTTTCACTATACAGTCCTCATCAGGCTGTGAAAATTCAAATTTATATTCCATATCTAATGGCATAAAGGGAGATACAGTAAAGGCTTTTGACGTCTTAAAATATAAGTGATTTTGCTCATTAGAGTCAGACAGTAATTTTTCATTATCAGTTAGTACATAACAGTACATTTCACCCCAAGGCGTATTAGTAACCTCAGCTACAATCGCCTGAATAGTTTGCCCATCGGGCTGATAGCAATAATAAAAACTTACAGGATTAGATTTATAAAAGAAATAGCGTAAATTGGTTAGCAGTCTAATAGGGCCCTCAGGTCTTTTGCCTGTGCGCTCATAAACCAAACCCCTTACCGATTCAGCCAATGGTTGGGATTTATCACCTAGATGGTCTTCACGTTTAAACCAAGCAAAATTCGCCCTGCGAGTAGACCATAACCAAAATTGATTAAATACAGTGTCTAGCTCATCTAAATCTAGATAGAGCATAAACACTTTGTAGGTAAATTGATTCATAGTCGGCATATGCCTACAGTGACCGAGATCACCACTGTACAGCCGACTATTCATTAATGGTCCCGCTTAAATTTTTCAAGGGCATTCAGCGCGCTAACCACCCCATCTTCATGAAAACCATAACGCCAGTAGGCACCACAAAAATACAGTTTATCGGTATTGATTTCCGACTGTCTTGACTGCGCTGCAACGGATTCTTGGGTATAAATAGGATGATGATACTGCAGACGCTTTAAGACCTTAGTTTGATCAATCGCATTAGAATTATTCAGGGTGACACAGAAAGTTTGATCTGAGTCTAAACCCTGTAAGATGTTCATATTGTAGGTGACTGGTACCTGTCCCTGATCATTCTCTAATAAATGATAATTCCAAGCTGCCCATGCGGTTTTTCTTTTCGGCAAAATAGAGGCATCGGTATGCAGTAAAACCTCATTTTCTTGATATTTAATGGCGCCTAACACCTGCGTTTCTGATGCCGTGGGCTCTGCTAATAGACGCAAGGCCTGATCACTATGACAGGCGAAAAATACTGCATCATATCTTTCTTCACCTCGGGCACTGTTGACTACAACTGCCTCTTTTTCTCGCTTGACCCCTGTCACTGGTGTAGAAAGCTTAATTTTATCTTTAAAAGACTCTGTTAGCGCAGTGACATAGGTCTTTGAGCCGCCCTTGATGACATACCAGTCAGGACGGTTAGTGACGCTCAGCAACCCATGATTATGAAAAAATTGAATCAAATAACGGGCTGGAAATTGGTACATCAGATTTAAGTCCGCAGACCAAACAGCGGCCGCCATGGGCACTAAATAATAATTGATAAATGTTTGACTAAATTTTTCTCGTTTTAAATATTCACCCAAACTAATATCATTAGATGCGTCCTCAAGAAGATCGGTTGCCTGGCGATTAAACCTAAGGATATCTAAGATCATACGCCAAAATGACGGGCGAAAAATATTGCGCCTTTGAGCAAATAAACTATTAATGGTTGAGCCCATATACTCAAGGCCCGTTTTTTCGCACTTAACGCCAAAACTCATTTTAGACAGCTGTTCTTTGACGCCCAGTTCTTCTAGAAGACCAGTAAAATTTGGATAGGTTTTGTAATTAAAGACAATAAACCCAGTGTCCACTGAGTATGACTTACCTTCTAACTCAATATTATGGGTGTGGGTATGGCCACCCAAATAATCATTAGCTTCATAAACAGTAATATCATGCTCTTTATTCAAATGGTAAGCGGCAACATTACCTGATATGCCTGTTCCAATAATGGCTATTTTCATACTGTTTCTTATTATCAGTGACTCAAGGGTAGCTTATGAGATGCAAGCTCCAGTTGATTGATATCATATCCTATAGAAGCCACGAATTGGACTAAATTAGTGAGCATTTCTTCAGTAATTTCAGGGTTTCTGGCCATTATCCACACATAATCTCTTTTGTTTCGACCAATCACCGTGTATTGATAATCACTATCAAGATAAACAATTCGATAATCAGCTTTTATGGGCCAGACAAATTGCATCCCCCACTCAGCATTGGTGTCAGTATTTTTAACGAAACCTCTTGGGTAATAGACTTTTCTCTCGCCCTCTAAGCTATCTGCATTAAAGCTAAAGGTGGTGGCAATACTGCCATCGGCGTCGAGGGCATAGGATTCAATGGGGTTGTAAGCGTTTTTCTCAAGAAAGGTAGGAATATTAGCAATAACGTACCAATCGCCCATAAATTGTTGTATATCCACATAATCAACAGTTTTTAAGGGCTTTTGACTCTGACAGCCACTGAGTATGCAAAGCGTAAAAACTACTAGCAGGTTTCTTAGCCACATAATTTAACTCCAGGCAAAGCATTTGGTGAACGTTAATTCTAATTTAAAGTAAAAAAAAGCGGTCTACCAATGAAATCGGCCAATGCTTGCTAATGAGTTCAGGAAGCTGAGTTATAGTAAGCTAAAAAGCCGCCAAACTAAATATCGATCACTTTT
>ENA-UZXB01001081-UZXB01001081.1-metagenome-genome-assembly--contig:-Day-2-1m-contig-1081_pt1 | contig 19861 bp, 14 predicted proteins | sample MGYA00260339_ERZ794899 | MGnify/ENA metagenome assembly ERZ794899 | reverse complement strand
CCGACTTACCCAATTTATCACGCTGGTTATTTATCCCACCCCACGCTCGCTCCGGCATCACCGCCGGCGACCTCGTCGCCTGTGCTCTCCTCCGTCACCCGTTTAAGGACGGCAAGCCCTCAGCAAAAGTGTTGAAGCACCTTGGTACTGCAGAGACGCCAGGCATAGAAAATCAATACTGCGCAGCGCGAGCAGCGCTGCCCTCCGAGTGGAGCGACAAGTCAGCGCAGCCGTTAGTGCAGGCTGCCGCTCAGCAAACCCCGCTGCAAGACACGTCGCGTCTTGATCTCACCGACTTGCCTTTTGTCTCGATAGACGGGGCTCGCACCGTCGATATTGACGATGCTGTGCATGCAGAGGTGACTCAGCAAGGCTGGCAATTATCGGTGGCGGTTGCTGACCCAACCGCCTACCTCGGCGAAATGACCGAACTTCCGCTGTGGCTCGCAGAAAGAGGGGCCTCCGTCTATTTTCACGGCGACGTAATACCCATGCTACCGGAAGCGATCGGACAATCATTGTGCGCACTCGCAGAGAATGTGGCACGACCTGCATTGGTTTGTCAGATGCAGATCGCTGAGACTGGTGAAATCGAATCGTATGCCTTCCATAAGGCCATCGTTCGCTCCCATGCCAAACTCACCTACTCGACCGTCGAGCGTTACATCGTCGGTGGCAGTGATGAGTTGATTGCACATACCAACCCGCTAGAAGCACTCGTACAGGTTTACCGCAAACTCCGAGAGCATCGTGAAGCACATGAACTCGTCATGGAAACTCGAAAGGAATACCGCTGGATTCTCGACGAGAATAAACAGATCGACAGCATCGAACGCTTCGAAAAAATGGCATCACAGTACTTGATAGAAGAGTGCATGATTGCGGCCAATAAATGCGCCGGGAAATTTCTCAGCGAAGCGCGAGCACCCGGGCCTTTCGTCAATCACCAAGGTTTCCGCACAGACCGCCTTGGAGAGGCGAAAACCTTTCTGCAGAAGCACCGCGAAGACCTCTCAGACGTCGCGATAGATACCATCACGGGCTATCGCACTGTGCTGGCAGATTTGGGACAGCATGACCACGCGCTGCCCCTTCGCGATATGGTCAATAGATTGTTGTCGCGAGCGCATCTGTCGCAAACCGCTGGCCCCCATATGGGATTGGCTACCGAGGTCTATACCAACTTCACATCACCCCTGCGCAAGGCGTTGGACTTTTATGTTCATCTACAAATTAGCGCGTGTTTAGCTAATGACCCCAGTGCACACTATCCGGTCGCTCAGCTAGCGGAGATCACACGATCGTTGGGTCGATCGCGAGCCGCCATTAATGCTGCCGATCGGCGACTAGCGGCCAATTACTTACAAAAGCTCAAGGCCGCCGGCCACGATCGCTTCAACGGTACCGTGAGCCACATCACTAGCTCGGGCTTCACCGTCAAGCTGGATGACTCGGGATTAGAGGGACTGATCGATTTGCGACCCGAGGCAGAAAAATTCAGTTTCGATAAGTGGACAATGAGTCTTACCAGTACCACTCGGCGCTTCCAGTTGGCCCAAGCGGTCGACGTGAAGTTCGTTGATGCCCCTGTCGAAGGTGATTTCCTCTCGCGCTTTGCATTGGCAGACGGATGCGGCGTGAAGCCACCAAAAGAGCCAAAGGCAGACACCGACACCACCGATGACTCTGATTCAGAACCGGGCTCAGACCTCACCGCTAAGACAGCCACAGAGACAGTCGCAGACCCGTCAGCTGAGACATTCAACACCACCAATGCCGAGAGCAGCGCGCTTGACTAGGCTGCTTTAATTAGGCCCGATGATCTCATCATAGCGGCCAGCCGGGCCTCTTCTTCCCCCCAACAATAAACACTCAGCGCGCCTCCCGCGATGCGCTGTGATGTCCGCTGTAGTGTCAGCAGACAGTGAATCAGCTAGTCTTCTGCCAGCAGGCCTTGCTATCGTAAAGCCGGTCGACCAATACGCGTTGCACAGCCCACATCTGAGCGCTCACTCATCACTTGATGATGAACGATTTTTAAAAGGAATCCATGATGCCCGATTCGGACATTGATCTACTGCTCACGGGTGACGAGCTCATGAGCGGCGATACGGTCGACAGCAACTCTGCCATGATTGCGCAGGCACTGATGCTGAGCGGCCAAAAGATTGCCCAAAAAGTCACCCTAGGTGACGAGCGTAAGCGATTGATGGCGGCACTCAGCGAGTCAACTCAGCGTGCTAGCGTCCTGATTATGAATGGCGGTCTTGGTCCCACCCGAGACGACTTAACCGCCGAGTTAATCGCTGCCGCTGCGGGCGTCCCGCTGGTGCTTCACCCCGATGCCGAGCAGCATGTGCGGCGCTGGTGTGGAGAACGCAGCATTGAGCCCAATGACGCCAACCTCAAACAGGCATGGCTCCCCGAGGGGGCGGAGCTCATCGACAATCCAGTCGGCAGTGCCGTCGGATTCGCACTCGACATTGCGGGTACGCTGGTTCTCACGACGCCCGGCGTTCCGAGTGAGCTGCGAGCGATGCTGCCAGCAGTTTGCGCCAGAGTGACCCATAAACTCGGTGGTGGCGAACTGTACCGTCTTAGGCTGCAAACGTTTGGAATAGGTGAGTCGACAGCACAAGCACTGATTGATGACGATAAGACGCACTGGCCAGACGATGTGGTGCTGGGTTTTCGAGCGGGCATGCCGCAACTTGAAATCAAACTCACCGCCTCGGCAGATACGCCGGATGTGCAACGTTGCCGGCAAACCTTAGAGCGGCTTTTTGGAGACCATATTCTGGGGGAGGACGACACGACCCTCGCCGGAGCCGTGCAAGCAGTGTTGCGCAATCAAGGTAAAAAGCTGGTGACTGCAGAGTCCTGCACGGGGGGGTTAATCGCCTCAATGATGACGGCCGAAGCAGGCGCCTCATCGGTGTTTGAAGCAGGCTTTGTCACCTACGCTAACGACATTAAGCAGTCCGTTCTGGGCGTCAGCGAAGCCACGCTAGAAACCGACGGCGCCGTGAGTGAGGCGGTGGTGGTGCAAATGCTCAGAGGCGCGTTGCAACGCAGTCACGCCGATATTGGTATTGCAGTCTCGGGCATTGCGGGGCCCGGGGGCGGCACTGATGACAAGCCCGTCGGGACAGTTTGGCTGGCTTGGGGCTCTGCTGACGATCTGCACACCTGGCACACCGTGCTGCCGACCGATCGCCGCATGTTCCAGCAGCTGGTCGCCGCGGCAGGGCTTGATCTGGTCCGGCGACAACTATTGGGCTTGCCCCGATTACCTCATTATTTTAGCCGCAGAGCGATTTGACGAAGTACTGTGTGGGAAGGCTCTAGGGCTGCAACCGGGTGATCACCCAACCGTCATCCGAGTGTTGGTAGCGGAAACGGTCGTGCAACCGATTCTCGCCACCTTGCCAAAACTCCCACGTCAGCGGTGCGAGTCGGTAACCGCCCCAGTGGGGCGGACGTGGAATCGGCCCATCACCGAAGCGGTTTTTCACCTCGCTCCACTGCGCTAGCAATGCGTCACGACTGTCGATCGCTTGGCTTTGCGCCGAGGCCCAAGCCCCCAGCTGACTGTCACGGGGGCGCGATGCAAAATAATCATCTGATTCGACTTCATCGATCTGAGCGATCTGGCCCGACACACTGACTTGCCGATCCAGTTCATTCCAAGGGAAGAGCATCGAAGCCATTGCGCTTTTTGCTAAGGCATCCGCCTTGCCGCTCTGGTAATTCGTATAAAACACCAACCCACGTTCATCAACTCCCTTCATCAAGACCATTCGCTGCCGCAAGCCAGCGTCGGCCTGACCCGTTGCCAATACACAGGCGGTCGGGTCTGCCAACCCGGCATTGATCGCTTGAGTTTGCCATTGCGTAAACAGATCAACAGGGTCTGACCAGAGGTCAGAGCGCCTCAGCCCGCCCAGCGTGTATTGCCGTCGGTACTCACTGAACCGCATGGCGCCCCCAAAAAAATGAGTGTGAACAAGGACCAGATTGTAGCGCAACAAGGTGCCCAAGCGGCGGGGCGTTATGGTAGCCTCTCCGGCCGTTTTCGTAGTCGTCACAGGCTATCCACTAAGACTAAAAAGACGCTTAGCGTCCAATGAGGACCCCATGCCGATCAGATCCTTCATCGCCATGCTATTACTCACGCCACTGACCCTGGCGCAAGAGACAGCGCCGCCGTTGTTTGCTGCCGATACACCGATCATCGATTACCAGAATCCCCAGCTGCCCGGCTATGGTCGCATCGGCATGGTGGTGAGCCCCGAAAAATTAGCGGGAGACATTGGTCTCGACATGCTCAAGCAGGGCGGTAATGCGATCGATGCCGCGGTGGCGACAGGCTTTGCACTGGCTGTCACCCTCCCCCGCGCAGGCAATCTCGGTGGCGGGGGCTTTATGCTGGTCCACCTTGCCGAAAGTGATGAGCAAATCTTCATCGATTATCGAGAGACTGCACCGGCTGCCGCCACCCGCGACATGTTTCTCAACGCCGACGGCACCGTCAACAAGTCAAAGGCGTATTTCTCGCGTCAAGCAGCTGGTGTGCCCGGTACGGTTGCTGGCCTGATTCATGCGCAGTCGAAATATGGCACGCTGCCGCTCGCCACCGTTATCCAGCCCGCGATTGATCTTGCGGAGCAAGGCTTCGATACCCCCCTTGCACTGCACATGAGTCTGACTTCCCGAGCTGAGCGTCTGGCGATGGATCCAGAGGCTAAACGGGTTTATCTTCAGGGAACCGCCAATGCACCCGCGCCCGGCGCGCTATTTAAGCAACCTGACCTCGCCCATACACTCCAGCGTATCCGCGACAAAGGTCGCGATGGTTTTTATGGGGGCGAGACCGCTGCGCTCATTGCGGCTGACATGGCCGCCAACGATGGTCTCATCACTGCCGATGATCTCGCGGGTTACCGCACGCTAGAGCGATCCCCGGTCCGCGGTACCTTTAACGAATTCGAAATTGTGTCTGTCGCACCGCCCTCCTCGGGCGGCATCCATATCTTGCAAATGCTCAATCTGCTGGAACCCTATCCACTAAAATCCTACGGTCACAACAGTGCGGAATACCTTCACCGACTCATCGAGAGCATGAAATTGGCTTATGCAGATCGCAGCCGCTACCTCGGTGACCCTGATCAGACCGTGGTGCCCACAGAGTCACTGATCAGCAAAGAGTATGCCGATGAACGCCGCCAACTGATTACCGCCAATCGGGCCAATACCGCTGCGTCCGTAGGGCCAGGTAACCCGATACCGGCAGAGAGTCGGGATACCACACACTACTCAGTGGCGGATGCGCAGGGCAATGTTGTCGCCAATACCTACACTCTGAACTTCAGCTTCGGTTCCCACATTGTCGTGCCCGGCACTGGCATCTTGCTGAATAACGAGATGGACGATTTTGCTGCCAAAGCAGGCGCCGCCAATGCTTATGGACTGGTGCAGGGTGAAGCCAATACCGTCGCGCCCAATCGGCGGCCGCTCTCTTCCATGACGCCCACGATTGTTTTTAAAGACGGCCACCCCTGGCTGGCCACTGGCAGCCCGGGGGGCTCTTTAATCATTACGACGGTGCTGCAAACCCTGCTCAACGCAATGGTGTTCGATATGAATATTGCGACTGCTGTGGCAGCGCCGCGGGTGCACAACCAATGGATGCCAGACCGCACACTTGTCGAGCCTGGCATCAGCGTCGACACCCAGCGGATTCTGGAGGCTTGGGGCCATAACCTCACACTGACCCAACGGACTATCGGCCGCGCCAACTCACTGATGATCGAGGATGGCTGGCTGCAGGGTTTTGCCGACCTGCGCAGGCCCGGTGGCCACGTGGCCACCGAGTGATCGGAGTGCTGTAACCGACACTCGAACAACCCAGCGGATCGCTGGGCACTGGCCTTACCGTCAGGTCTAGGCCAATCGTTTCCAGCCCTCGCCCAGCCCAGTGCCTATTGATCAGGCTTCGGCATCCGGAGCTTGTACGTTTGCCGTGCGATCGATACGAGATCGCCTTCGCAATCCCATATCTCGGTATCGGTCTCGGCCACTCCCTGACTCACATGCTTCGTGGAATGTCTGGCCAGCAGCGGTCCGGCGGCAGGCTTACGCCGCACCTGCACAGTGAGTTCCACCGTGGGTGCCCAACCGTACGCCCCAAAAATGGTGAAGACAGGGGGCGGCAAAATGTCAGCAAACATCAATAAGTCCAACGGTCTCGGTGCCGTGCCATCTCGGTGGGCAAGCCAGGCAATAAATTCACCCGAGCCGTCGGTATCGCCCTCAGAAAAGACCTTATGACCCCGCACCAGGCGCAGATCGACCCGCTGGTGAATCTCTAAATGCGACGCTGCCAATGCCGCTACGGTGTCGAAGGGGGGTACATCAGGTGGGGCGACATTGCTCCAATCTGGGCCTGAGAGCTTATCAAGATTCGTATAGGCGGCGGTTGCACGCAGTTTCAGCTGCCCATTCTGTCGCAGGTCGGCACTCGCAAAATGGGTGCTCCGCGTCTCGGAGAGTGACTCGATCGCTATCTGCACAGGCCCTAATTCGCAGGGCGCCAAATAAAAGGCGTTGATGCTGAGTGGGTCGGGCTGGCTCAGCGCCGCTGATAGCGCACGTCCCACTAGTGCTAACACATAACCGCCATTCGCCACTGAGCCAATGCGCCAGCCGCGGTGAATCTCTGCCGTCCAAGCGCCCTCAGCTAAGGGTATGACGGCTGTCTGTTCTAAAAACTGACCCATATAGGAAATCCTGATTCTCTAGATTGTGACCAACTCACCCCGGGCTTTGACCCCCAGCAGGCAACACTGCCCACTAGGAGGGCCGAATTATACGAACACATGCATCACCGCTGAAACGCCATTTTTGCGGTTTCAGCGCTTTTTTGCCGCCATAGCGCAGTTGCTGGGGCGAGCTGATGGATTCATCCGTTTCGGTTCAACTGGCGCGGGGAGCCGTGTTTATATCCCGACATGCTTTTTGCCCTGACATCGCTCTATACTGGGGGGCCGAAAAGCGCGCCGGAGAAGGATCTTGGCCCACACGCGTCGTATGTCAGTCAGGCACGGAGTGCTGACTCTGACCCTGATCTGCTCAGGGCTTTTGCCTTGTGTGGTCATCGCACAGGACAGCGAAGGCGATACTGCAACCACTGACTCAATGCCTATCGTCGTCGACATGGCGACACCTTCTCAACCCGAGTCTGAATCAGTGCTTGCAGACGCTCCCGCTATCGCGATTGACATGACCACGCCACTGGAATCTCAGCCCGAACCGGCCATCGTCGAAGAACCCAGCGCGCTGGGCGTGTACCGTGGCTACATCGAGTCGATGGAGACCAGCGCCGGCGCCTTTGCGCCGGGCTTGACCGAGCAGTTACTGGGGCTGGGGCTCAACCTGCAATCGCTGGACCGTCACGTTGAGGCGGCCAAGGTGCTGAAGCGAGGCGTTCACATTAGCCGCGTCCAGGCGGGCCTCTATGCCGCAGATCAGATCCCGTTACTCCGTGCCGAAATACGCAGCCTAGCGGCGCTGGGCTTGTACGACGATGTGAATGAACGCCAGACCTACCTCGCCCGCGTGGAATCAGAAGCGTTAGCCGGCACACCGGCATCCATTGAGGCACTGCTCGACCAAGCTGCCTGGGCAGAGCAGGCTTGGGAGCTGGGATTAGGCGAGGCTGAAACCCACCCCGAGCACCTTGCACGGAGTTGGGAATACTATCGAGTTGCTTATAACCAAAGCTCACAGCTCTACGGAGATCGTGCCCAAGCCTTACTCGCGCCACTAGAGGGCATGTTGCGCATTCATTATCGTTTTGGCCTCTTGCAAAAAGCCAGGGGGTCTAATGATGCGTTCAGGGTGGACAGCTTTAGACAGAGTTCGGCGCTCGGCGGCATCTATCGTCGCGGCGAGGCCGTGCTCTCGGCAATCTACGGCTTGAACTCGCTGCACGGCGCCGACGCTGGCGAGCAAGCAAGCGACCTGGCACGGCTCGGTGATTGGGCCTGGTGGATGGGCCGACGTGCCGACGCAACCAATTACTACGACCGAGCGTGGCGGCGCATCACCCCCCTGCCCGTGGAGATCGCAGATCCCATGCTGGCGAGCGCCCCTGATGACAACGCGGCAAGCCATGACCCGAACGGTCAGGGCGTTGACAGCGCCCCCCTCGCAACGGATGGCGCTACACAACCTGTCGATACTGACGACCCCGAGGTCGCGGAGACGAGCGTCTCAGATCAGTCAGCGGCGCCGAGTGACGTCACCGAAGTCATGGGCACTGCGCCCGCGCCCGCAACGCCCCTCATGACTGTCGCGTTTGATGGCGCGGCCAGTGAAGCCGCACCCACTGAGCCCAGCGCTCCGTCAGGTCCTCAGCCTGAAAGTGGGGTGGGGGGTGAGCAGTCCCTCGCTCTGGCAGCGGAACCCACGCCCGACTCGGAAGCAGCGACCACACCTACACCGCCCGAGGCGCCCTTGTCCGAAGATAACCCTCTGGTGCGCGCCGCGCTGTTTCAAACGGTGACCCCTCTGCCAGATATCGAGCAATTGCGCCGCTTGCCACCCTTCCGCCGAGACGACTCAGGGCCCGTAGTCGTGCAGCTGCAAATTAATGAGATGGGAAAAATCACGTTGCTGGAACAAGTGATCGCCAGCGAGGTCGTAACAGAGGAGACCGCAAGAGAAGAGGGCGACGACACGACGACTGAGGTGGACACAGCCGCCGAGATCAATGCCGTGCCCGACACGGCGTCAGATAGTGCGCCCGAGGTGCACAATAAGGCTCAGGTGGACCGCTTATTACGGACCATACGGCGCACTCGGTTTCGGCCTCGATACGAGGCGGGTGTGCCGGTAGAGACTGATATACTGACATGGTCTTTTGATCTAAACGCCACCAACAGGGACGCAATGGGACTGCAACCGCAATGAATACCCGCTCACCGATAAGCATCATGACCGTGACCCGCTTACTGCGCCTAACCATGGCATCAGCACTGATGGCGGTCATGCTGGTATTGATGGGATGCCCCTCGGCCAGCACACCCACCACGCCGACAACCCCATCGATGCCGACGCCCCCTTCTTCGCCTTCTAGCTCGAGCAGCAGTAGTTCCAGTAGTAGCTCTAGCAGTACTTCTAGTAGCGGTTCTAGCAGTAGTTCCAGCAGTAGTTCTAGCAGTAGTTCTAGCAGTAGTTCCAGCAGTAGTTCCAGCAGTAGTTCCAGCAGCAGTTCCAGCAGCAGTTCTAGCGGTAGCGCAGGGTCGAGCAGTCCCAGCACGGCTGGCGCAAGTGGTGCCTCCCCGCCTGCGGGAACCGGCAGTACAGCCGGCACACCTAGCACCGGCGATGCGTCGTCATCGGCAGGGGCGGGGCAGACTGGCAACGAAGCAGGGGCCGGTGATCCGGGCTTCGGTGACGTCGCCGGCAGTGCCGACCTACCCTCAATGGTCGATACCTTACCCACCTTCGATGAAGACTATGGCGCCACCGGAGCCGGCGATAACTCGATGCCGGGCGCGGAAGAAAGCGGTGAGGGCAGCAATGGAGACAGCGGCTCAGAAACCGCCACAACGAGCGGCACATCGGGCGCATCTGGCAATGCGTCATCGGGAACAGGAACAGGGACACGCGCAGGCGGCGGCATGGACTCGAATAGGGGCGCTGAAGGGCCACTGACGTCGGCTGAGCGCGTTGCGATATTGGATCGTCAACTGGAGGAGAGCACCCGAGATTTCGATGGCATCATTTACGACGAAGAACAACGCCAGCGAGACGCCGATCGGGCACGGACGACTCAAACCAGCGAATCGTCGGCAGACTCCAACACCGCAGCAGACGAGGAAAGCACCTTTGGAGGCAGCGTTGCCAGTACGGGCAACAGCTCAGTGGGCGGCGGTATTGGGGGGAGCCGCGGTAACGCGCCGCCAACCGATGGCGCCAAATACCCACCGCCGGGTGACATACCCGCTGGCAACGATGACGATGTGGTCGCGCGACAACTGCGCGAGGCCGCCATGCGCGAGGCAGATCCTGAGGTTCGCGAAAAGCTGTGGAATGAGTATCGCAAATACAAAGGCATCGAGGTCCCCGCGTCATGACCCGAAGCTTAATTGGTGTGCTACTCGCACTGAGTCTTTTGACCGGCTGTGTCACAGAAACCGTCAAATCAACGTCTGTTCCCGTGCTCGATGCCCCAGACACTCCTGTTCCTGATGCCGAGTTACTCGATGTCGGCGTCGTGATTCTTGATCCCGGCATCAGCAGTGTCGAGGACGAGGAGCAGGTCTACCCAGAAGTCCGTCGAGCCGAAGCCACCTTCATGGCCACCGAGCTAGCCGATGTACTGGCCGAGCAAGGGGGTTGGGGCGCCGTCAGGGTGGTGCCTGACGAGCGGCAGTTCTCTGATCTTTTGGTGCGCGGCACGATCTTGCAGTCTGACGGTGAGGCGCTGGAACTCAAAATACGCGCGTCTGACGCGCGCGGCACCGTGTGGCTCGATAAACGCTATACCGGCATCACCAGTCGCTACGCTTACGAACAAGGCACTCGCACCAAGCAAGACCCGTTCCTATCGGTCTATCGGATGATCGCCAATGACATGCTGGCCGCATTTCAGCGACTGCCTGCCGAAGAACGCACCACCATTCGGCGAGTCGCTGAAATGCGATTTGCGCGCGATTTCGCCAGTGGCGCCTTCGCGGATTATCTTAACGAAGATCCCTCTGGGCAGGTGACCTTGCGCCGGTTGCCATCGGAAGAAGACCCCATGCTGGCGCGAGTGCGCGGTTTGCGCCAACGGCACTACGTCTTTGTCGATACGCTCCAGGGCCACTACACCGGCTTTTCTGACGACATGTACACCCCGTATCAGGAGTGGCGCAAAGCGAGTTACGAGGAGACGGTCGCACTGCGGGAACTCGAGAACGAGGCCAAACGTGAAATGATTGCAGGCGGCGCCGCGATACTCGCAGGCATCGTGGCGCAAAGCTCTGGAAGCCGCATGACGCGAAGCGCTGGCGCGATCGGTGTCGTTGGTGGCGGCGCATTGCTCAAGCGAGGACTCGAGAAACGCGCCGAATCGAACATCCACTCCTTAGCGTTGGAGGAACTCGGCCAGTCGCTCGACGCTGAGATCACCCCCCGCGTCATCGAGTTAGAAGATCGAACCGTGCGCTTAACCGGCAATGTTGAAGATCAATACGACCAATGGCGCGAACTGCTAGCGGATATCTACGCCGCAGAACTAGCCGCCCTCGAGCCGCCACAACCTAAGACCCCCTCCCCCACACTGCTTCCTGACACGCAGGACCCGTGAGCGAACACAAAGAACAACCTCTCTCAGCAACAACCTTTGAGCCTGCACCCATTGCGGCCAGTAGCGTTGCAACAGAGGAAACCAAAGCGGTACAAAGACCGGCCGTTCTAGGCCTAGGGCTCGCAGGGCTCCTCCTCTTGTTTGTCTTTTTCGTCTTGCCCAGCCTCGTTGCACCGGATGATCCGACCCAGGTAGGAGCCATAACAGACAACAACGCAGGCACAGCGGAGGGCTCATCATACCCGAGCACTGCCGGTGCAACGCCTGACGTCGGCGAGGGGCGCAGTCCCTTTGCTGAGGCGCAGGAAAGCGCGCTCAGGCGTGAAGCGCAAGAGATACTGCAAGCGCTGCTCAGCAAGCAGAGCGCATTAGAGTCACTTGGCGCTGCGCGATGGGCAGAGACGACCTACGGCGATGCGCTCGAGCAGGCCGCACTGGGGGATACGGCTTACCGGGAGCGGGACTTTGAGCAAGCGATCGCATCCTATCAAGCCGGAGTAGAGCAACTCGAGGCCCTAGAGCAGGGCTTACCAGGGCGCATTGACGCCTTGCTCGCCACGTTGACACAAGCCATTGAAGCGGGTGACCTAATGGCTGCTCAAGCGCGGCTCAGCGAGCTGGTCGAGATGGCGCCGGCGGACAGTCGGCTCGTCGACTTGAGCGAACGCGTCAGCGCATTACCGCAGGTCATCGGCTCCTTAGAAGCCGCAGCGTTAGCTGAGGCCGAAGGTGATTATGTTGCCGCCGTCAACAACGCCGAGGTCGCGACGCAAGCTGACCCACTGCATTTGCGGGCACAGCGTCGCCTCAGCGAGTTACAACGGGCACTCACTGATCAGCGTTTTACCGCCGCCATGACTGCAGGCTACGCTGCGCTGGCTCAGGCTGAGTTTGAACGAGCGAAAGATCAATTTGAGGCGGCGGCGCGACTGCAGCCGGGTGCGCCAGAACCGAGTGCGGCACTGGCTGAACTGGACCAGGCCCGGACCCAAGCTAGGCTACTGTCCATCAGGGGGCAGACTGAACGCGCAGAGCGCGAAGAACGTTGGCAAGATGCCATTGCCCTCTTCAACGAGGCGCTGGCCATTGATGCACTCATCTTGTACGCGAATGAAGGCATGGCAAGAGCGAGACCACGTGCCGATCTCGACGAGCGACTCGAGGCCATTGTCACGGAAAAGAATCGACTGATCGATCGGCGCGTGCTGCGCCTCGCGCAGGAAACACTCGATGAGGCGCAAAGGGTGCCATCCCCCGGCACACGATTGCAGCGTCAAATCATGGCGGCAAGCTCCACCATTGATTATGCCACCACCCCAGTCACGATAGAGATGAACTCAGATGGGTTAACTGACATCACCGTGCTACGAGTTCAACGACTGGGACTCATTCAGCAACAAATCCTGACATTACGGCCCGGAACCTACACGGCGGTGGGTATGCGCAATGGATTCCGTGACGTGCGCATTCAGTTTGAGGTAAAACCCGGTCAGCTTAATGCCGTTGACGTTCGCTGCGTCGAAGCGATTTGAGGATGCGTGATGACTGAGCAAGACGAGGCGCTGACACCGGCAGCTTTTGAGCCGACCACGAGTAACGCCACAGCGGATCGGCTAGCGCCTGCGCAATTTGAGCCGCTGAGTCAGGCGACACCCAGTGCGAAACGCCTGCCACTGCGACCGATCGCAATGACGATTATCGGCCTGCTCTTTGCAACGGTTTTACTGTTTTTGTTCACGGCTCGCTCACTGACGCTCAACATCGAAGCTGAAAGCGAGGTCACTTATGCCCTAGACGGACTGCACTGGTCATTTGGAGATCGGCTACTGGTGCGTCCAGGGGATTACGCACTCGAGATCAGCGCCGAGGGTTACCACCCGTATGCGCAAACGATTTCCGTTGGTGATGCTGAGTCTCAGCGAATCGACATTCAGCTTGCCCCCTTACCCGGTGTCGTCGCGATCACGACACAGCCCACTGGCGCCGCACTCACCGTCAACGACTCGCCCATTGGGACGTCACCGGCAACCGACGTCATTCTTGAGGCGGGCACTTATCAGGTGACAGCCGAGTTGGCGCGTTATCAGTCGTGGCAACAAGAGGTCACCGTCACCGGCCGCAACCAAAGCCAGACACTTGATGTCGCACTCGCACCTGATTGGGCGCAAGTGCGATTTACCACGATTCCCACTGCCGCATCCGCTGCGGTGGATAACGAGCCTGCTGCCATCACAGCCAATGGTGTTGAAGTTTTATCAGGCGAGCATACGCTGACGCTCAGTGCGCCGGGGTTCTTACCGGAAAACATTGCCTTGAGTATCGTTGCCGGCGTTGATGAAGATTTGGGCACCATCACCTTCACACCCGCCGATGCGACACTCACCTTGTCGAGCCAGCCGAATGGCGCGAGCGTCACGGTGAATGGCGCCTTCTTCGGCTTGACGCCCCTAGTCGTCCCTTTGAGTCCCAATCAGCCCCATGTGCTGCAACTCTCTAAGGCAGGCTTTGAGCCGAAAACCGTTCGTCTCTCGCTGTCGCGCGGCGAGACAACAGGGCAATCAGTTGTGCTGACGCCTGAATTGGGCACAGTGCGCTTCACGCTGGAACCACAAGAGGCCGAGCTGATCATTAACGGTGAAGGCATGGGCTTGGGGAGCCGGACAGTGTCGCTACCTGCGGTCTCGCAGCGTATTACCATTCAATTGGCGGGATACGCCTCTTACGAGACCTCCGTCTTACCCAGGCCTGGTCTCGCACAGCAAGTTAGCGTGACTTTACTGACGGAGGCGGCGGCCAGAAAGGCGGCTATGACGCCCACTATCACCACCCCTCTGGGCCAGACACTCGTGTTGGTTGATCCGTCGGTGGAATCACAAAATCCCTTCACGATGGGCGCGTCACGACGCGACCCAGGACGGCGCGCTAATGAAGTGGAGCACGAAGTAGAACTCAGGCGCGCATTTTATATCGCGACGACCGAGACAACTAACGCGCAATTTCGACAATTTGAAGCCGCTCACGACTCCGGGCTGATAGAGAGCTATTCCCTCGACCGCGACCACCAACCGGTTGCCGGCGTGAGCTGGCAGCAAGCTGCCAGCTTTTGTAACTGGCTCAGCCAGCGCGAGGGGTTGGCGCCGTTTTATCGTGAGCAACAAGGCATCATTGTCGGCTTTAACACCAGTAGCGTTGGCTATCGTCTCCCCAGCGAGGCGGAGTGGGCATTTACCGCTCGCGTTGAGGGAGACCAATTAAGGCGCTTTGCCTGGGGCGACACTTTTCCGCCGGCCAAAGCCGTCACCAATGTGGCGGACAATACCTCTGCGCTAGTGACCGGCCGCATCCTAAATGGCTACACCGACCAGTTTGTCGTGTCGGCCCCCGTGAGCAGTTTCCCCCCAAATCATCGCGGCTTATATGACATGGGTGGTAATGTGGCCGAATGGGTTCACGACGGTTATCGCATTCCCTCCGCTAACGCCGAGCTTGCCATTGACCCGCTCGGCGCGCAGCGTGGAGATAACTACACGGTTCGTGGCGGCAGCTGGGCATTGAGTCGGTTATCGGAATTGCGACTCACGTTTCGAGATTACGGGGAAAGAGGACGAGATGATTTGGGCTTTCGGATTGCACGTTATGCAGAATAAGCCGTCGACGCAGTGGCGGCGCCTCTTGGTGGCATTCGCTGCAGCCATGAGCTGTGCTGCCGTTTCGTTCGCTCAAGTGGAGGAGGATACAGCAGAGCGCACCATCACTTCAGAGGCGGATAATCAAACGGTCGAACCGGTAACACCACCCGACACCACCATAGGCAGTAGTTCCAGCAGCGTCGCGGAATATGAGCCGAGTGAATCTATTTCAGAGGACCTTTCCGTGTCCTTCCCCGTTGATATTTAATCGAGACAGGAGCTGTCTATGAAGCTACGCCTGCCATCAGAGTTCCTTTATCAACTCTTCGCGCTACTGATTGCCGTGATTGTGGTACACGCCGCTTACGTGGGTGTGATACGACCCAGTGCCGACGCGCAATTGGCGACTCAGGCTGCTCAGCAAGCGGCGGGCGAGGATCCTACCGGCAATCGATCGATTGCGATCGTCATCAAGGATTTCGAACAAGAAGCCTGCTTTATTCTCATGCTCTGGGCGCTTGCCATCATGGGCTTTAAGGCCTCGCGCACGCGCGCAGAGACCCTGATGCTCAATCAAGAGTTAGTCGCTATTGCGGAGGGAACCAGTATCCTACCCCGCGACGCGAGAGAGCAGTCACGCTCACTCGAAGCACTGCCCATCGAAGAGCAGGATTACCTCCTTCCCCGTGCACTCTCGAGTGCCTTGAGCCGGTTCACGACCACCGGCAGTATTCCCGCCGTTTCAGATGCGGTCAGAGAGCAGTGTGATATCGAGGCGGATCGTCTGGACTCTGAGCTATCCATGGTGCGTTACATCTCATGGGCGATTCCCTCTATTGGTTTTATCGGCACCGTTCGCGGTATTGGTGACGCGCTCGGTCAGGCCTATAAAGCAGTGGAAGGGGATATTTCAGGGGTGACGGTGAGCCTGGGCGTCGCCTTTAACAGTACCTTTGTGGCCCTGGTTCTCTCAATCCTCATCATGTTCGCCTTGCACCAACTGCAACTATCGCAGGAGCGGCTGGTACTCAGCACCCAGCGCTATATCGACCGCAACCTCATTAGACACCTCTCGGTACCGCGCAACTGATGCGTTTACTCGATTGTAACGACGCCGCACTGAGGCTTTGGCACGAGGGTGAAGCCCAGTGGTCACCGGGGCTCGCTTGGTTCAATGACGGGGGTTACCAATTTGGCGAGATCGCTTGGCAACAAGCGAGACGTGCACCGCGTGAGGTGAATACGCGTTACTGGCATCGACTCGCGACTCAGCCGCTGAGCCCGGCATTAGGGCCAGCGCGGCACACGGCCGATTTAGCGCACGCGCACCTTGCCACTTTATTCCCTGACAACGCCATCGATGAGCCGGTTGCGTTAGCGATACCCGGCGCTATGGACGCGGGACAACTGTCACTCCTGCTGGGTATTTTACAGACGCTGCCAGTGACGATCAGCGCGGTCATCCATCGTACCGCCCTAGTGGGTGCGCATCTTGGCCAACCGTGTGCACATATCGAACTTCAGTTGCACCAAGCCAGCATCACCGTGATCGGCATCGACAACGGAGAAGCACACGTTGGCGACACTGGACTGCTGCCCGGGTGTGGATTGCTGGGATTACTTGACGACTTAGCGGAGGCAATTGGACAGCAATTCGTGGCGCAGACGCGTTTTGATCCGCAGCGCCGCGCCGATACCGAGCAAGCACTGTACGAGCAGATACCCGAGCTCCTGAAAAGTCTCTCAACGCAAAGCGAAATCAGCTGCACGGTGGATGATCATACCGCCCGCATTAACGCCGACACGCTGCGGCCTGTTGGCGAGGCGCTCTCACGCGAGTTGCGACAGGCGTTGCCTGATTCCATCGGACATATTGCCCTCGACACGTTGTTATCAGACCTACCAGGACTCTCACTCCCCCACCCCATCACTGAGGTCGCACCCAGTGATCTGTGGCATGCGACAGAAGCTCATCTGGTTCCCACAGAGGGAGAGCTGGTCTTTCAACGGCGGCTGGCTTGCCAGCGGCATGGCAGCGAGACATCGCCTAGCACCCCAGCGGTCGCCAAACCATCATCGCTGCAGCCCGAACCCTCACAGGAGGCCGCGCAGGCCACCCATCAAGTCGTGTCAGGCCGCGCGACGCTAATGAGTATTGGAGCGCCCATCGCGCCGGGTGTTGGGCTGGCAGGCCTCGGCACCTTATTGATCGCACCGAACACGCTTGTTCACCTCAACGGACAAGCCTGCGAGGGCCGGGTGTCGATTCAACCTGGAGATCGATTGGTCGTGGGGACCCTCGAGGTACTGTTCATTTCAGTGGAGGGCTGATTTTTGGCACGCCGCAAACGCCAAGCATCCACCTTTAACCTGAGCTTCCTCGACATCATGTCCTGTGGCTTTGGCGCTGTTGTATTAGTCTTTCTCATTATTGACCACTCATTAGAAATCGAAATTCAGACCGTCAACGCAGAGGTACTCGCCGAAGTGAATCTGCTGGATGAAGATATTCGTGAGGGTGAGGCGGGTCTGGTTCGCCTTCGCAATGCGCTCGATGAAGCAGACCTCGAGATCGTTGAAGCCGATGGCTTGGCAAGCCGCATTACTGAAGAACTCGATGAATACGAAGCCCTGATCGCCTCGATTGAAGAATCGGGCGTGAGCGAGACTGACGCCGTGACTCAGCTAAAAGCGGAGATCAATCAATTAGAGGAGAAAATCCGACTCCTGCAAGAAGCGGCTGAAGCCGAGGCTGGTCGCAGTGCACGAGAATTCGTCGGAGAAGGGAACCGGCAGTACCTGACCGGCCTGAACCTAGGCGGGGATCGCATCGTCATTTTGGTCGATACCTCTGCCAGTATGCTGGCGAACCAGTTGATCAACGTGATTCGCTTACGCAGCATGGATGAGGCACTGCAAAAACAGGCCGGCAAATGGACGCGAACACTCGATACCGTAGATTGGTTGACTGCCCAGTTACCCGTTAACGCGCAATTTCAGGTGATGACTTTCAACACCGAAGCCGCACCGGTGCTCCCCGGTACCCAGACACAATGGCTTGAGGTAGCGGATACGCCAAAGCTAGAAGCGATCAGCGCCGCGCTTCGAGAGCGGGTGCCCACTGGAGGGACGAGCCTATACAATGCATTCGAAGCGCTGCGCGCCTTGCCCACACCACCTGATAATATTTTTTTGCTGACCGATGGCTTACCGACGCAAGCCGAGCGGCCACCCCGCGGTAGCAAAGTCAGTGGCAACCAGCGCCTCAAATTTTTCCGTGACGCTATCCGGCGGCTACCGAGCAATGTGCCGGTCAATATCGTTCTATTTCCTATGGAGGGAGATCCGATGGCGGCATCGGAATACTGGCAGTTGGCACAAGCCTCCAGCGGCAGCTTTTTGTCACCCTCCATCGACTGGCCCTGAGGCATCATCTTGCGACAACGACGCCCCCCACCTGAATTCTCATTATCCTTTCTGGATGTGATTTGCTGTGGTTTTGGTGCCGTCATTTTATTACTCATGATTACCAAAACGGTGCAACCACAGGTGATTGAAAAAGCCACCATTGATGCCGAGGCGGCTATCGCGAAGCTCACCGAACAGCTATTTGAGATTCGTGGCGAAACCACCATTCTCAATCGCGATCTCACTGTCAAACGAGAGCAGATCTCAGATTATGATGAGCAGATCGCGATTTTGCAGGGCACGCTCGCTCGGACACGATCAAATTATGATGCGCTAAATCTATCGCAAAACGCTAACGCCATTATTCGTGAACAACTCGCCATTGCACGACAGAAACTGTCAGAAGAGGAACTGCGTTTATTGGGTCGTAACGCGCAAAAGAAAAACCAATTGATTGGTGGCATTCCCGTCGACAGTGAATACATTATTTTTATAATCGACACCTCTGGATCCATGTTCTCCTATGCGTGGGAACGCATGCTGCTCGAGATGGAGGCCACGCTTAACATTTATCCTGAGGTCAAGGGCATACAAGTACTCAACGATATGGGTAACTACCTGTTCAGTCGTTACCGCGGGGAATGGATTCCCGATACGCCCGCGCGCCGCAGCTTGATCCTGCAGAATCTTCGCAACTGGAATGTATTCTCAAACTCCTCACCAGTAGAGGGCATCACCAATGCGGTGCGCACTTTCTATGATCCTGGTAAGAAGATCTCGATTTATGTCTTCGGTGACGAATTTACCGGTGCCTCTATTCAATCGGTGGTGCAGACCGTAGACAAACTCAATGCTGAGGAGGCCGGCGGTGAGCGCCGAGTCCGTATTCACGCTGTCGGTTTTCCGGTGCAATTCATTCGCCCGCCCGAGTTACAGGCGACCGGTGTACGTTTTGCTACACTGATGAGAGAACTGACCCTAAGAAACGGTGGTAGCTTCGTTGGTCTCAATAATTTCAGGCCCTGATTCGATTGGCAGGGGGCGAAGAGTCGCCCTGCTCTGTCTTACGCTATTCATAGCGGGATGCTCGTCAAAGCAAGTGATCGTTGAGGGTAACTTCCCTGAGCCTTTGCTCGATCCTTTACCCATTACCATGGGGGTGATCTACCCCCCAGCATTTGCGCAGCACGAATTTTTCGATGAAGCCAAAGGACGCGCCGATTCCGATTGGCTGGTGAAAACCGGTGAGGCGCAAGTCGCTTTCTGGGATATCTTGCTGGGCGGTCTGTTTCAGGAGGTGGTCCATATCGACAGTTGGGAGACCGTCCAGTCGGAGGGAGATCGCATTGACGGTGTATTGATTCCCTCGATTGCTGAACTTCAATACACCGTGCCAACGCATACCAACGTCAAGATCTACGAGATCTGGATGCGTTACGAATTTCGCCTCGCTAATATTGCTGCG
>ENA-UZXB01011981-UZXB01011981.1-metagenome-genome-assembly--contig:-Day-2-1m-contig-11981_pt1 | contig 20013 bp, 30 predicted proteins | sample MGYA00260339_ERZ794899 | MGnify/ENA metagenome assembly ERZ794899 | reverse complement strand
CCTCAACATCAATAATGTTGTTGTTGTTCATGTCCAAGCTAGAGTTTGCAGCTTTACGCATGAAAGTGCTTTCGTGGACGCCATCTACAGTATCAGCATCCAAGCCACTGCCAGAGCCATCTACTGTTTTAACTTTTGTAAGAACATCCGCTGCAGTGTAAGACGAACTTGCAAGTTTTGCATCAAGTGCAGACTGCAATCCATCTACATTTGAGATAACGTGGTTGTGGCTATCGTCTGCCACCGTGGCAGTAATGCTTACGTTGCCAGAGCCATCAAACGAACCTGATGTACCTGTAACATCTCCAGTAAGACTAATAGTACGACCTGTAGCTAATGATGTAGCTGTACTTGCGTTACCACTAAGAGCAGCAGTAACAGTACCTGCACTAAAGTTACCTGATGCATCACGTGCTACAACTTTAGATGCTGTATTAGTTGGTGTAGCATCTACGTTAAGTGTAGGTGTAGAACCCTCACCTGTAACACCGCCTGTCAAGTAGTTACCTGATGTGATAGTAGATACGTAATCACCTGTAGTGTCAGTACCTAGTGCTACAGAGTTAGCAGCAATAGTAGTAGCAATAGATGCGTTACCTGAACCGTCTACACCTGTAACACTACCTGTGACATCACCAGTCAAGCTGATAGTGCGACCTGTTTCCCAAGCTGTTGCAGTAGCTGCATTGCCTGTTGTGTCTTGGTTGCCTGTAGTGTTAACGCCCGGTAAGTTAATACTTGCTGTACCATCAAATGATACACCACCAATGTTACGTGCTGTCTCAAGGGCAGTAGCTGTATCAGCATTACCAGTTACATCACCAGTAACGTCACCCGTCACGTTTCCTGTTAGGGCTGCTGCTACACTATTAAATGTTACATCAGAGCTTGTCTCTACAGCCTGACCGATATTAATGCCTGTACCGTCTACAGTAACACCAGTACCTGCATCCGCAGCAAAGACTGTACCTGTTAGTGTAACACCATTACCTGCACTGTATACAGCAGTAGAAGCTACCTGTGTAAATGTGATGTTAGTTGTGCCAAAGGTAATCGTACCCTCAGTGTTCATTACATATAGCTCACCTGCACCTGCAGCACCTTCTAGTACGAAGAATGCATCACCCTTACCGAATGAGTTAGGGTCAGATGGGGCATAGCTGTCTGTGTCAGTAGAACGGGTTAGTACCCAGTTAGTGCTTGCAGAGCCTATATCCGTTACAGTGTATACACCGTTCTGTGTAGCGTCTGCTTGTTCATACACAAGTACACGATCATTGAGCACCATAGTGACGCCATCAATGACTAGGGCAGCTTGTGTGCCTGCATTAGTAAGGGTAGCACCTACACCTGAAGTACCGTTGTTATACGTGACGTTGAGGTTACCCTCTTTCTCAACACGTACTGGATCATGGTAGTGCAAACCTGCTGCAGCAATCGTATCAACGTACTCTTTTGTCGCAGCTTGTAATGCAGTCTGAGGATCACGATTAAGCTCAAGATCACCGTCAGCACTAAAGAATGCAGCTTTACCTGCAGGCTGTGTAATAAATACCTCAGCTTGTGCAGTAAGGTTAACTGCACTACCTGAGTTAGAACTTGCTAAAATGGTAGTACGAGCTAGGAGTGATGAACCTTCTGTCCACGTCCCTAGCCCGACTTCCCATGCATTAGTACTTGGCTCTAGTATGGCATAGTAAGTAGTATCGCCATCAGACAGAGCAGCAGCAAAAGATTGAAAGCCTGCTACTGAACCGTTAAGGGTAAGTGTACCCGTACCAGTAGTGGTAGTAGTTTGTTTTACTCTGTCTTTAATTACGAGAGCCATAGTTTATGCTCCTATTAAGCGATACGAATGATAGCGTTTGATGCATCTGCAGTTGGGAACTGAATAGTGTAGTCACCATTAGTAGATGTTTGTGTTCCCCCAAAGTCAATTACTGCAATAGCAGCATTGGAAGCACCTGCGTTATAGATGATACAACCGTCTGCAGAAATAGTTGAGGAAGTAAATACTTCATCGTCAATGTCTACAATAGCAGTTGTGCCATCTACTGTGATAGTAACATTGTCAAGTACCTGTCCACCAGCTGTGTAGCCAGTGCCTGTAGCCTCATCAGAGTTACCTGTTACGTCAGAATAGTTAGTAGTTGCTGCACCATACGTACCTGTAGGTGAAGCTTTAATTAGTGCAAGCTTAATTGAGTCGGTATCCAAATCATGAGTACCACCCAAAAGTTCTGATTTAAAGCTCGTACACATTGCTGTTGTGATAGCCATTATTGGAGTCCTTTATAAGAATATAGCGTACTAAAGGGCCAGCCTCCGAAAAGACCAGCCCAATAGATTACGTAAGATTATGCCAAGTTGTAACGTGCTGTTACAAGGGCTTCTGGACGCAAGATTTTGCGACCGTATAGGTGCATACCACGAACAATGTCAGCAAAGCTGTCTGGATCACGATATGTTTCAGTCTTGTTGATCTGCTCTGCAGTTGCAACAGCTGAGTCATGACCAGCTACGATTACACCGTAGTTGTCATCCTGAGCAGTTGTACCTGTAGTTGCAGCACCAGTACCTACTGAAGGCAAGTTCGTTGAAACGTGTACACGGAAACCGTGCATGTTATTTAGAACTAGACCATTCTGTAAACCCGATCCACCGTAGTCTGAATTTAGAAGACGGGAATCTTCGTCACGAAGGATTTCCATCATTTCTGGTGAGATTACAACCCAACGACCTGTAGATGGTACACTCTGACCGTCCATGACACGAGCCATGCGGGACAGAACCATAGAAGGCGAAGCATACGCAGTTGGCAAGGCAGTCGCACCCGGCAGACGTGCTGCAAGTGGAATAGAGTCACCAGTTGTACCTGCAGAAGCTGTAGTTGTAATGTTGCCAAAGTCTGACATATCCAACTTGTTAGCTGCCAAAAGTTCATCAGAACCAGCTGCAGTGTTAGCTTTAGTACCATTTACTGTAGTGTTGACGCCATCAGCATTGTCATGCAAAGTAGACTGAGCATAACCGGACAAGTAGCCAAGAACTTCTTGGTCATACTGGTCAGCCAAACGATAAGCAGCACGATCACTTGCAAGGCTTTGGAAATTGACGTGGCTATGAGCCTCTTCAATATCGTCTACTTTGAAAGCAAAATAGTTAGCTTTATCAACAACTAACGAGAAATCGGCATCGGCCAAATCTTGAGGTGCGATTGTTGTACCACGTAGATATGCCGACACGGAAATTTCGGGTTCTTTGATGATTTTTACAGTATCGCCCATGTTGGCGATTTCACCGAAATAATCATTGTTAGTGATTGCTTCAGTGATAGATGCTTTGCGGAATGCAAGTTGCACCTGTTTGGAATAGATAACTGGGGAAAAGTTACCATTGGGGAGGTTGGTATAACCCCCTGCGGAACCGAATGCCATTGTAATTCTCCTTAGCATTAGTTTTACAGATGCAAACTATGTATTACTTATTATAGAGGCTAATCGTTTATGGGTGCATTTAATTTCTAAACTATGATGATCAGTCATACTTTAGTTTAAATGGGCCATACGTTTTTAGGTAATCCGAAAAGTTATATTGTTTGCTATATTAGTGTTTATAGTATGGGTAACCGTAGTTAATACCTAGCGGGGCCATACTATTACACTTATTCACATATAGTTATATCATAAATAATCTATATGTCAATACTATTTATCGGGCAGAACCAGATAAATCGTAAATAAAGTTGCCTGTACGAATAGCTTCCATGATCTCGTCAGCATTTTTTTCGTATTCTATTGCAGACATCTTTTGTACTTCAGACTCACGAATAGCACTACCGCTACCATTAGCCTGAATATTGCTGCGCTCACTCCGTGTATTTACAGAACGAGCGGCGTCCTTTGAAGTAGATTTCTTTTTAGTAGAAATGCCACGATCAGCTTTATAAAGATCAATTGCACGAGCAGCAGAACGAGCATCGTTATCATTTTCGTACAATGCATCTTGTACCCATTTAGGCTGTTCATCTGCCCATTCATGAAAGTCATCGCTATCACGAATGTCGTTAAAGTCGGGGTGCAATTTAAGTAATTCAACTTCAGCTTTTTCACGTACTGCAGTTTCACGCATTTCGTCCACTGCACGTACACGCTCTTCTAGCTGGGACGCTTGCTCTTTTGCTTTTTTAATTGCAATTGTTTCAACAATAGCGGAAACATCAGGATAACGTTTAGACCACGCTTCAATGTCTTCATCTGACTTTGGTAGCTTAATCTCTTGTTTGGTTGACTCGTTTAATTGTTTCTCCAGTGCTACAATACGATCTTCATATTCTTTTTCTTTAGCTTGTTGGTGTCTCCGTAAATCACCATACCGTTTCTTAAAACTACGTTCTTCTGCATTTGCGGGTTCAGCTTCTTGAGGTTCATTCTCTTCTACTGCTTCACCTTTTTGTTCAGAAATCAAACGTTCTAATTCTTCTTCTTCTCGTTTGTGTCTGTCTTCGTTTGAATATTTCTTATTAGCAAATGCTACTTTCTTAGGCGCTTCCATAGTTGAAGCCAATACTTCCATATTTTCTGACATTTAGTCTTCCTTACTGGGGCCACCGTAGCCTTGTTGGAGGGGGATGGGTAGGCCAGTCAAATGAGGTGCTTACTTTTTCTTTTTTCTTTTTTTAGCAAAGCCACCTCTGTTTAGTCCACTTATTCCTAGTGCACTATCCAATTCTGCGCCACCTGTTTTTTCAGTAGGTGATAGGTTGTCTGTTTTTTCGGCCACCGCTGCTGTTTTATCTGCCGTAGACATTCCCTGAAGATTGCCCACATTAGATGTGGGTGCAGTCGGAAAGCTAGGACCATCATCATCACCCCCGCCCTGTACAGCTGCTGTAGTAGTAGGTGTAGTAGTAGGTGTACCCGTACTTTGTACAATTGTATCTACATTATCCATAGCTTTTTCAAGATAAGATTTAATAGCTTGACTTGACGCATCCTCACCAAAACCAGATAATGAGGACATAGCCGTAGCTCTGCTTTCATCGTAACTCAAATCAGCTATACTCTGACGTAGATCATCTACAGCAGTTGTAACAGTAGCAGGTGCATTAGCAGCTATTGTAGCCCTAGCCTTATCTTGCATTAAAGATGTACGTATAGGTAATGTATCTGGTTCAGTTAACGAGGGTATAGTTACAGTAGGCTCTTCGGGCATAGCTATGGTTGGTGGTTCATCTCTAATATTTTCACGATACTTCATGTTGCGGTTATAATAATCAAGCTTATTTAGGTCTTTGTTTAGCAATTCTCCGCCGTCAAGTTTTACTAAATCGCTTTGTATTTCACGCACACGAGGAAGTTCTGGTGTAGTGGGTGCCTCTGTAGCTTCTAAATCATCAGCTAACATTTGTTGCATTGCAGCATCGTCAGCTGCCATTGTAGTTGCTGCTTCTGCGGCTCCCTTTTCCACTTCGTCTATTCTTGCTTTTTCTTCTGCTATATTTTCTGCCGTTGTTTTTAATCCATCAGGACGTAGCTCAGGACGTAAACTTTTTTGAACAGCTTGTTCAGTTGCAGCATCAGATTCATCGGGGTCTTGACCAGCAACTGTACCGGATACAGCTTTAGCTTTTTTCTTTTCTTCTTCACCAAAACCTAGTGCATCAGCTATAGGATCAATAATTCCGCTAACTACTTTAGACAGTATACCTTTACCTTCGTCTGTTGTCAAACGGGTCTTTAACTCACGTAAAGCTTTAACTTGCCCTGCAATAGGAGTTTTTTGTGCTTGAGCAATTTTTTCGTCAAGCATTGATATAATTTCTTTTTTCTGTTTTTTGTTTGCAAGAACAATGGCACCACCTATTAGTGGGTTAATAGCGGCAGCAATACCTGCAACTACATTACCAACAGTACCTGCTTTTTCCGCTTCTTTAATCCACGTAGCCAGAGCTTTACCATCAGTGGCTGAAGTGTCCATACCAAAGCCACCAGCTTTCTGAAACTCGGATTGTGGTGGAGTAGGTGATGGGCCACTATCATCACTTACAGGAATAGCCTGTTCTGTCTCTGTTTCTTCTGGTGCTTGCCCTGCAGGAGAATACCCAACTGGAATTGGGTAAACTGGCTCACCACCCAAGAATGGAATAAACAAACTATCACCTGCAGCGTTTTTATATTCACGTACATCCTGATTGGATGGATCAAACATAGGAGTTACAAATGTACCTTGGTTAGCGTGAATAACACCGCCCTGTGCTTTCTCTTGCGGCTCTTCTTCCTCACCACTATCAACGATAATTAAGTCCATCATACCAAATGGCATATCGTCAGGTAGCACGGCTTCATCACCGTTACCCATTTGACCCATAGCATCCATTTGTTTTAAGCCTTGCTTGGCGTCTTGTCTTATACGCATTAAGTTTTCTAAACCGATATAACGAACTACATCAGCTGGAAAAACAAATTCACCCTCACTAAGCATTGCAGGAATATCATCTCGTACTTCTTTACGAGTACTACCTACTGGTACATCATTTCCTGATTCTTCATCTACCATGCCACCTTCTTCACGAAGCCCACCATCTTCAAAGAGTTCCATTTGTTTTTCCAGCATAGGAGTACCGCCCTTATTAAATTCAAGAGAATCACTACGGCTTTGTGCAGCCCGAATAGCTTCTTCTAATTTGTCGTGTGTACTAGTAGGCTTTATTAAACCTTTATCTAGCATTTTCATTAATTGATCTTCAGAGTGTTGTTTACCACCGTGTATAGTAGGAACGTTAATCCACTTACCTTTATACTCAAAAGTTGTAGATTTTTCAGATACCATCTCACCTTCAGGTGTTTCATATACGTCACGACCTGCTTGTGTTCGTTTACCTGTTTTTTTTCCTACATCAGCCATTTTTTAATACTTCATCTCTTAGTAATTTCAGTCTACGTAACTGATATATGGCACCTTGTGCTCTATGTAGTATGATATTATCATTACTTTGTTCCATAGATCGGTGTTGTTGATTTATTAAAGTATCTAAGTATTCTTCAAACTTAGACCATTGGGCTTGGTTGCTGACCATCGCCTTGAGCTTGCTGAGGTGCTCCTTGTCCTTCTGCATTACCACTAAATCCTTGTTCTCCCGGTACTGGTGCTTGACCTACGCCAATGTTACCACCACCCGCTCCTGATGTGTCCATTGGGTTTGCTCCTGCTGGAGGAGGTCCACCTTCTGGTGCTGGCTGTTGTGCTTGCATACCTTTCATAAGTTCTGCTTGCAATGCAGCCTCGTCCATATTGTTGGTTACTTTGTCAGGGTCAAGTTCAAGAGACTTTGCAATCTCACGAATAATGTATTGAAACTTAGCAAATGGTGCAAGTGCAGGGTTGGAGGATACTTGCAAGAACTGCATCAAGCGTTGACTACGTACTTCGTTAGCCATAAGAGATTCAGTACCACGTGCTTTAACTTCTAAGTCACCACGCATTTCTGGATCAAAGTTAAACTGCATGTTAAAGCGGAATAAACCTTCACCCATTGGGCGCAGTAGATAGTCATCAATATTTTTAATTACGTTCTTAATACCGCCACTAGCAGCGCCCATTAACATACTAATGCCACTAGCAGTACGGCCTACACCAGACACACCTGTTTGTCCGTGAGCAAAAGATGGGAAGCCCGTTGATTCATCCGCAAGTACACGTGCCTTATCAAACAACTGTAAGTTTTCACCAGCAACGTTAGGGAACTTGGTGCCGAAAATAGCCTGTCCCGGTGCACCACCTTGTCTACGGAAGACTTTGCCGGGATATACAGATAAATCCTGTCCGGGTACTAGATTAGTTTCATCTACTTCAATAAGAAGATTTCCTGACAGTACTGCATTATCTACAGCCATACGCATAAAACCATTCATAAGTGTTTGAGTATCATCCATATTTTCGGCAATACCTACGCCAAAGAATGAGTATGGGTTCAGTTCATAAGGCACAGCTTGGTAAGGAATACGTGCAGGCTTAAATGGATTAAGCACCATACGAATAAGTTTATCATTACAAATCCATACGTTTGCCTGTAATTCGTCAAATGCTGTAAGTTCATCTGGAATATCTACGCCTTGTTCCTCTAGCATTTCAACATCTACCATGCCCCAGTATTCTAGGACTTCGTAACGTTCAATGCCGTGTTCTGGTGCGTAGTCAGAAAGATCATCTTCCCAATATTGTTTATCGTAATTTTCACCTAATGAGATTGCTTCGTCAATAACTGCACTACGGAAGTATGGTCTTTTCTTTAGTGCTCTCATTTGTGTACGGGATAGCTTATGACGTTCAATTACATACTGGGCATCATCCATACTATTAGAATCTGGATCGGGATAAAAGTTCCACACAGATACATGGGATACCTGTGGTACTGTTTTAAACACTGGATCATAGTTACCCTCTTCATCCCAGTTAGGGTATTCTTTATCTACAGCGAACGGACCCTTCATTACACCCGTACCAAACAGTGCCATTTCAAAAGCTGTACTGCGTAGGTGTTTAGATGCGGATGATTCTTCTAGTTGGTCCTGTATTTGTTTTTGCATCTTTTTAGCCGCAATCATCGCAGGACTAAAAGTAACAGATGTAGGAGTTTTACCTACACCTTCTTGTGCATTATCAATTCCTTCAAACTTATCTTTGATAGGACCAAGCATATCATTTAATGTTTTAAGGGTCGCTCCTGCAGGAAACTCTTTACCATCACCTTTAAAACCATAAGGGTTAATTTCTTCATCTAACCCATTTTCACGCATTTGCTCAGGTTGAGCTGGGTCAAAGTGTACGTCTGCAACTACACCTTCTGGAAGTTCTGTAGGTTCAATAGATAAAGGAAAACGATTGTTAGCAAATAGCACATCTACGATCTGTCCATACGCAGCTAAAGTTTTTGTCTTAGTAACTTTAATAAATACACGAGACTTTTCAGCATCTGTAAACTGTACATCTGGTCCATAGATACCACGATAGTTACGATACGAGCGCAACCAACGCTCTTCATCTTGGCGGCGATAGTCTTCTGAACGATGGTAGCGTTCCATTACATATGGAATAATCTTTGAAGTATCTGCGTCAAATTCAGTAGAGTTATCTGTATCCTCTAACGCAATTGAATTGTCTTCAATAAAGATGTCATTTTCTTCAGCCATTTATTTTTCCTTAGTAACCAAACGTTGCGTCTGCTACACGCATACCCCTTGAAGGACTGCCGTGTGTATCGTAATCAAATATACTAAATCGTGGTCGGGACATTATACCATAGCGTAACGCATCATACAAGTGGTCTTCAGAGTGTGTATCAATGTCTTCTGGATTCTTTTTATCCAAAGGTATAGCAGGCAATTGTGATACTATATTTGTACAAGTATTAAAGAATACCATTCTAGGATTTTCTGTAAAGTCATCTATCTGTAATCGTCTGTGTACTTCGTTTTTACCAGCTACCCGTGAGCCTTTAGAACGATCTGATGGCCTCCAGCGACAACCACGACTAATCATTTGTTCTGCAAGGCTAGGTCCAGTGTCACCACGTTTATGCCACAAAGAAGAGTCAAGTACGCCGTACTTAATGTTTCCATCTTCCGCCTCTAAGTCCAGTACCATATCGGCTAGGTCAGTAGCAAGAACTTTACTAACGTACAATTCTCTATAGACTATTAACTGTTCATCAGGAGAAACTGCAAACCAAACAACCCCAGATTTACTTCCGTACCCATAGTCACATGCCCGAAACTTAACCCAATTGCTTGGTATTTTAAATGGCTCAATAACATGGACGTTTCTGTCAAACTCAGTAAAGGCTGCGCCTTCTTTAATATCCCAGTCACCCTCTAGCAATTGTCTACGCTGTTGCTCAGGCAGTGACAAAAGCATTGCTTCGTAATCACCTTGCCTACTTAGATAAGGATTGTCTGAAAGACGTGCAGGTATAAACCTACGTTTGAACAAAGGCTTTCCTGCCTTTTCGTGTCCTGCAGGATATTTAAGCTCTTCACCAGATTCAATATCAGTTGCATTATATGCCTTTCCTGCAGGTGCTGGATCAATAAACATTTTCTTAACCCAGTGATGCCCCCTGCCGCCGGGGTTAGTAGTAGCTCTCATAAAGATAGGCAAGTCAGGTGCTGTTGATCTCAAGCGACTGCGCATGTAGTTCCAAGCGAAGGGACTAGCCCATTGAGTTAACTCATCAAATCCTATCCAGCTAAATGCCAAACCTTGATAACGTAACACGTCATCTTCTCTGTCTAGGTAGGACATCCACAGTCGTGCACCAGAGGGTGCAGTCCATTGCATCTTACGTTCTGACCATTTAATACCGGGCCAGATTTTAGGATACATTTCTTGTGACTTAAAGATAAGTTCACGAAGTTCTTCCGTAGTATGCCGTAGGAGCAATCCTGAGAAGGATGGGTGACCCATATACCGTAAAGGGTCTGCCAGCATGGCGTAGCTCTTACCCCCACCTGCAGAGCCTCCATATAGCACCTCACGCTCACCTGCTGCTAGGAACTCTGTTTGTGGTCCCTCATTAGGTTTAAAGATTACGTTGTGCTGTTCCTCAATTGGAATCTCTGCAACAATCTTTGCTGGCTCAGGCTTTGGCTTGGCTTGTGTCCGTTTCCTCGTAGTAGTCTTCGCTTTCGTTGACTTTGGCTCCGAGTCTTGTACGTTCAATTTCTTCCGCTTTGGCGATTGCCTTTTTCGCATAGTCTGCCCATCTGCGTAGGCTTCTAGCTTTGTTTTTTCTTTGTCGCTCATTTTCCAACCGTTTACGTAATCCTACGTGGGATATATCCCTACCTGTATTTCGTGTCAGCCAATTAGCTACTTCACGATATGAATATTGTTTAAGATACTTTTGTGCTTGTTGAAGCATGTCAAGTTCGTGCTCAATAGGTAAGAGCACATCAGGATCATCGGGGTCTACTTCGTAGCCATATGGAACGGTCCTAGATATGCGGGGAATAGGAACCCATTCATTGTCTTCTTTTATGTCAGTTGGTTGGGGCAACTTCCACTGTTTTAATGGTTTAGTCATCTTCTTCCGTTTGTTTTGGTGGCATTAACATTACACCACCTTTTGCTTCTACTTGCATCTTCTCTGTTTTAACTAGGCCAGTACGATCAAGTAGTTCTTTAGCTGCTGACATCTTATCACGAATACCAAGCTCAGTAGGATCGTACAACGCACCTACCATAGCCATAGCGGCTTTAGGAGCATTACGTGCCATGTACGTAGATGTAGCATCTAGTATTTCTTCTTTAAGAGAGTTGAGAACTTCAGTAGATGAAGTAGCATCTGAATAACCTGCAAGTTTTTTTGCAATAACAATATCTCCACCAGCCTCGTCAAATAAAACTGCAAGTAGCTTTTGTTGTTTTTCTGTTAGTGCTCGTGCCATAATAACTCTTTCTTTCAGATATTGCAAGTATAAAGTTTGCTGTATATTACATTAATTCAAAATGAGGACCATCAATAAAAGGTCTGCGCCCTTGTGACCTACGTAAATCTACGTATGCCATCATAGCATCCTCAGCTGTACCTTCGTAACTACGAATGTCACCCTCTGACCAAGCGGCACCCCACTTGATAGCTACACCAAGTTCTTTAGCTGCTTCTTTCATTGCATCACAGAGGTCATCGTATACGTTCAGTTCCCAGCAACCCTTACCGTCTACGTAAGCCATAAGGTCTACCGCACGGCCTTCTAAATGTTTAGACTTCATTGTTTGAGATTTACCTGCAGCTACAAGTTTCTCTTGCTCTTCTACTGTACGTAACCCATAGATAACTCCAAAGTCTATCTTAGTTAGCTCAATAGCACGTTTTACTACAGCTACAAGATTTTCATCTACGCCTTCCATCTTAGCTAGACTACGACTTGATAATTTAAATCCCATGTTATTTCTTACCTGTAAAGAATTTAGATACTGATCTCATACCAATGCTAGCACTAACAATACCACCTAATGAATACTGATACCACGTAGGCATAGTCTCAAGAGCAGTAAAACCAGCCTGTACTATACCATTACCCCACTCACCACAGAATGCAAGGATAAGAGGAATACTGAATAGTAAAGTAATCCACTCATCTTTCCAGCTGTTCTGAGTGCTATTCATTGCAGCTATATCCCAGTCAAGCTCACCTGTAGCTTGCTTGACACGTATCTCTGCATTAGCTTTTTGTACTGCTACCTTACCGTCAAGGTAAGAAGAAGCGAGTCCACCTACTGCACCTATTATCTGACCTATCATTTGTTATAGCTTTCTTCATGCACTACACGTGTGGGTGTCACAGTAGTCTTAGACTCTTTGCCCATCCAGATGCCGAAGCACCCTGTTAAAGCACCCATACAAACTGATACAAGTCCCGACTGTGCTACACTAGGGTCAGGCAGTGACATAAACCAGTGGACTGCTTGATATGTTAATACCGTTACTGCCAACATCATTAGTCGGGGTAGAACTTTCCAGTCATCTAATATTGTTTTTGCCATTACCACTTGCCTTGTTTTACACCTAAGAAGTACATTGCTACTATTAAAGCACCTGCACCTGCTAGTAATACTGCAATACCTACAGCCCAGTTAATACAGTTATCTATGAACTCTTGCTTCTTATATACTAACTCACGTTGTTCTTTACGTTGCTGTGCTTCTATTCGTACTATTTCGTCCCAAGCACTAGGGCCATACGTCCAAGAGATGTGCGCTTTAAGCTCTTCTCGCATCTCCTTTAGCTTCTGTTTCTGTGACCATATCTCAAGTGCATTAGATTGATTATCACTAAACATCTTATACATTGGAGGGTTCTTAGCTTTGTCCTCCAAGAAGTCTAAATCACTTACAGCCTTAGACCACTGAGAAACTGCACCCGTCATAGCACTAATCTCACGACCTACAGCTACAGCTTTCTTTATACCATTATAGGCTGTGGTAGCTGCAGCCATAGCTGTAAATGGATCAATCACTTTACTTATCCATAGGTTTCATGACGGTATCGTGATCTCTATTGATGTACTTTATCTCATTCTCAATAATAGCTACTCGTTGTTGCAGCTCAGTGATCCTGTTTATAGTACGGGTTAAAGCGTCTAACTCTTCCCACAACTCTTCTACATCATTCCATACGTATTGTATCTCTATTCCGTTGCCTTCAACATCTCGTTTAAGGTTAACGTTATCTTCAATAGCCATCTTAGAACCAAGCTGACTTACTGTTTCTTCTAGGTTAGCTATTGTGGCGGCTTGTTGAGATACCCACCAGACACCACCTGCAAGCTGTGCAGCCATAGCCAGAACAAGGGCAATAGGCAGTTTAATATTATCCATAGCCTTACTAGCCCTTATTTACGTGCGCCTAAAACGTTTAGCCTTTTCAGCTGCTGCTTTAGGTTGTTTAGAAAATTGCTTACCCGCTTTAGTATCTTTTCTTTTTTTAGCTGTACTCGCTGAATACTCTCCACTAGACATAGCTTTAATTGCCTTAGCCGGGAGATAACGTTCACCAGTAGCTTTTGGGCCTTGTGTAGAAGGTTTACCACTTTTGGTTCTCCAATCTTGCTTCGTCCACTTCTTAAGACTTTTTTGACTTTTTGCTATTGCCATCTGCTTTAGCCTTTGCTGTTTTACTCAAATCTTTATAGTGGTACAAATTTTTAGAGGACTTAGACATACGAGCACCCGTCATCAAAGTTCCATCAGGGTGCTTGTGTGTCTTTCCCGTGTAGAGAGTACCATCTCGTAAGTAATGTTTAACACCTTTCACGATTTGTACCCTCCACCTTTTGCTTTATACTGCTTTGCGACCATTTGAGCCTTCCTTGCGCTCCACTGTCCGGGCTTTCCACCCTTGCCGCCTGCCTTAACGGAGGCAACAAGACGCTTGCGCATAGTAGGCTTAGTATAATTACCAGCCGCATTAACCGTTGAAGATTTTTTGGGAGATTTCGCCACGTGTAATTCCAATATCTTTTAGTTCTTTGTCAGTCATATTACGAAGCAACCAATAATCTGCACGGCGTTGTTGTGCTACTGCGATTGCTTCAAACCAATTAATTAACCATTTCATGTTTATAACTCCTTGTTCCATGAACATTACGTATACACGTTTGTATACATAGGAGTTATACCATACTTAGTTATATCATACTACATACAATAATGCAACCCCGCTATTACCCTACCGGGATGAAGGTTTCAGTTACGGTAATAATAGTATCTAGGTGACCAGAGCTAGAGGGTTGAACTTGTATCTTGTCGCCCGGTTGTAGTATCAAATCAATGTTAGGAAAAGTTATGTAGTCACTATGGCCTATACTCTTACCGTGTAGGAAGTGTGACGTATAGGAGTCTGCCGCTACGTACCATTCTATATCTACGTTAACACTGCCACTTGTTGCACCATTAACTACGTGAATAAAGGTAACCTCTGCCGTACAGTTAGCCGGGCAAGTATATACAACCTCAAGGCTAGTGCCTGTGTTGTGACCGTACACTGAACGCATACGTGAAGGTTTACCTTGGTTAATTAAACTCATTTCTTTTTCTTATTCTTTACTACCCAAGCTTCGTTTACTACAGTGTCGGGATCATCTGCAATGAAATGCCCATTCTTGTCACGAGCACGTACCATCTCAAGCTCTGCAGTTGTCTCTACAATCTTTTTAGCTTTACGTACTATTTTTTTAACGGCACTAGGTTTTTTACTTATGATGTCCTGAATACGTGAGTCATTAACATAGTAACCGCCGTAGGGGTCTTTACCAGCAAGTACATCGCCACGCTTTGTAGTTACAAGGTCTTCTGTTACTAAATAACCAAACTCTTCTAGTTCAACTTTCCAGTCTGTAAACTTCATGATTTATTATTTCCTAAACATTTACCTGCTGCTAGACAGTTACCACGGGTAGTACACCCATCACAAGTCTCACCTACAAAGCCACCGTCTTTCATGTAGCCCATCTTATTACGAACATTTTTAGGCAATTTAGATAAGCCTTTATTTCCTTTTGGTACTGACTTCATGTCTTCACCCTTTCTTTAAGCATTATGTACTTGTTCCTATAGCAAAACACTCAGGTACAGCGTATATATTCTGTTGTATTAAATTAGCAGCCACGGCTTTACTTTCCTCTATACAAGCCTCCTCAGTAAAGAAAGCGTCAGTCTTAGCGACTATCTTGCATGACAAAGCAGAAGGATTGAGACAAACTAACAGAACACCTATCCACACAGCATTACTTCTTCTTAGCCATACCACCGTATGCCATTTTAGTTGAATTCTGAGTAGCTTTCATAGAGGCACCACAGTTAGAATAACCACCCCTAGCCATTCCCATTGGACGTGACTTTGGGCGAGGTGATGTTTTTGGTTTAGTTTCTACATAGTCCTTTGCCTCAGCTACGGCCTTTGTAATTGCCTCACGAAGAAGGGCACGATCCTTTTCGTCTTTGGCAGTTTTTAAACGACTACGCATTTCGTCTAGTGACATCTTACCTACAACTGCTGCAGTTAGTCCTGCTGCACCTGCACCGGCTGCCCCACCTTTAATCTGACCACGAGCATACACACGTTGTCCCTTAGTACCCATTTCACTTTGTGCTTGACGGGAGTTTTGTTTACTTGCTGCTTTAGCTGCACGTTTAGCTATTTTACCTAAGATACCCATTATTTAAATAATCCTTTTCCACGCATATCTGTATGTCCAGTACGAGGCTTAAAGCCAGTTGACATACCACCTTGACTGTATTTACGAGTACGTATATTACGATCCTTACCCGTGTCTACCATATTTCTTTCAAGACGGTTAATAGCAGACATTTGTTTTTGTTCTTTACTACGAGATTTTAATTTAGCTAAGTTAGCACGAGCTTCAGCAGACAAACGTGTACGTGCTTCTAAATTACGTATAGCTATTGCTTCTTGGTTTTTAGTGGGATTACCGTAGACTACACCTTGATCCGTAATTCCATTACTTTGATCACCTACTACAAACTTATCCGTTTCTTTTTCTACCCGACCTACTCTTTTAACTTTACTAGTACCAACTCCATCTGATAGACTGATACCCTTAGACTTACGGGCATTCTCACTATTCTTAGCGGCGGCTTTCCGAGTACGAGCAATATCTGCAGTTTTACTTTTAGCGTCTAGTTTTTTTACAGCTTTTTCTGCTTCTGGATCAGTACGTGCTTTCTTTTCCAGTTCCGCTACTTTCTTAGCTCTTTTACGTGATCCTTTAGATGCTGCGTCATCCATTCTTACGTAAGACTTTTTACCTTGCGTAATAGTTTCCTTACCACCTTTACCATAGGATTGTTCAAAGGCAATATCCTCTGCTACACCAGAACGTGCATCTATAGAACCTGCAACAGCTTCTTTCTTTTGTGAGGGAATATTAGTACCCTTCTCACCCTTTTTATCTGTACGTAAATCTTTTAATTTTTTTACAGCCTTATTTACGTCTGAATTTTTTATATTGGGGTCTTTTTTAAGTCTGTTTGCTGCAGACTCTACTTTCAACTTGGTAGTTGTTTTGCCGACAAGGCCCGTTAACTCACCAAAGACTTCCGCCAATGTCTTAAACTTACTCATCAGTTTGTCCCTTTACCATTTAACTTTGTCAGCCCAGTAAGCTGCACTTAACTTACCACGCTTAATATTCTTTGCATGACGTGCCTTAAAACTTGCACGTTTCTTTTTCATCTTATCTGATTCACCCGCTTTAGGCTTACCTGCAGTACTCGCACCTTGCTCACCAAAGCGTATCATCTTAATGGTAGTACCTTCCTTAGCAAGTACTACGTGTGACTTAGTAGGATGCTTAGGTGTACGCTTAGGTTTGTTGTATCCACTAAAGGTTTCACCTCTATATTCAACTGTCATGTTAGTCCGTCCATCCTTCTTCACGCATAGCCCACTCTACGTGCTCCAACGTAAAAGGCTTCCCATAGTAGTTCTGTACAGCTTCTCGTACATAGAATACATCACTATGAGGTATATGTAATTTATCTATAGTTCCATTGAGTACGTGATTATAGAACTCAACAAGAACATTGTCAGTATATAGTTTTACTGATTTTTTAGCCATTGTCAAGTCCCTTTATTATAATATACAAATTTCCGTCCGTAACAAAGTTACGTACTTGTATCTAACAGCCCTACATTTAAAGTGTATCATTTAAGTGTTATATTAGTTAAGTATAATTATAACTAACTATATATACAGTTAAGTGTATCATTCTAAGTGAATCACTTAAAGTGTCATCTTAGTTTCTACAATAGTAGTTTTACACAAAAAATACAGCATGTCAACCCCTAATCGTACTACTGTAACATAATGTGACTTACTGTAACAAAACGTGATACATTAAATATGTGATCACATAATATGTAACCCTCCTTTGTGATCACAAACTTACCCAAGTAGTGTGTAAACCACTATGTATGTAATGTGGTTAACACTTCATTTTTCCTGATCTGTGTAGGAGTACATATACATATACCACGTACCCCCGTCTGGCCCCTGCCCGTCCCCTCCTCTCACACACAATTGCCTGCATTATGCAAGGTCATGACGTAGGTGAGGACAGAAATCATGCCTCAGTTCACCAACATACCGTAGGTATAAGCAATATCAACTACTTACTTGTCTACGACAACTGTTATGGAATCAGTTGCCACTCTTTAGAGTGTATAAAACTGTTACATTATCACACCGAAGGTGTGTTACAGTGCCGATGTACAAAATAACCCTACCCACCATCTATGATGGTCACTGCACGATCCTACAAGCCACATGCTGCTCTGCCAATTGAAATCACCGTCCAACGTTGGACACTTACCATATACGAAGTATATGACATTTATGCAACACAATTGGTGATGCAGCATGAACTGAAGCCTCACGTGAGTTTAGCGCACTAACTTCAAAATATATATGAAATATATTTTTGCAGTCATACGGGAAACGACAGGCGCAGAGGATCACGTCATGAGAACCGACTTGACAAACTTATACTATACTCTACTAGTTTATAAAGAGAACTATATCTCACTATTTGTGAGAGATATAGGTTCTCTCATATAAACAGAGTATAGATAAAGGAACTACCGAAATGACAAATTCAGCAACAACAAAAACTACCGAAGGTACTACAATCTCAGTTCTCGTTAAGGAAGGCAAAGCCTTGGCATCAATCTGGAACCAGACTAACAGTCTGAAAACTACACTGAAAGCCAATGGCTTTGACACAAGGCTTGGGAAACTCTTACAAGAGTTGAAAGCTCAATCCACTTTGGATTCCGGTCAGATAAGTCGTCAGACTTTGACGATGTATGGCATCAATGTAATTGATCGTCGTCGTCGTTCTGAAGCTCTTTGGTTCGTTGAAAACGAAGTTGAATGTCGTGACTTTATTGCTAAGAGCAAGAAAGGTTTTAGCTCTCTGACAGCTTTACAAGCTGCAATGCGGAAAGCTGCTAAAGCAGAGGATGAACCTACCGAAGGTAAAGCTACCGAAGGTAAACCGTCCAACGTTGGACAGTCTGATGACCAGCCAAAGCTGGTTGAACAGTCTAAGCAGTCTATGACTGTTGGGCCAATCACAAGAAAAGTTATGGTGAATACCATATTAGCTCAAGCTGCTATCAATAAGCTTGATCTAGAAGAGATCATTGAGGACTTGATGTCTGAGTTGACTAAACGTCAACAGCAAGGTTAATATCTTGGGCAGTCTCTTTGAGACTGTCTAACTATGTTAACTGTCATAATCGGAGATTATAATGACTAAAGCTGAAATTCGTATTGCCATAGCTGCCTATGTAGGTTGCAGCGTAGCTCTGGCCTATCTGTTGCTGTCATCCTTTGGATACATTCAAGCTGATGGCTATGGGATATTCATCCCAGATGTTGGTGGGTATCACATCGCCCCTCTTGACAAGTAGTATTACATAGTTATATAACACTGATACTTTAGTGAAAGTGTTATATAACATATGTTTAATACTAACACTGAAACAAACCGTCCAATGTTGGACACTTTAAAAGGAAGTTACAATGCAAATGATCTGGACAAACAATGCAGTTCATGTAAGTAAAACATCTATGATGTCAGGCGAAGAAAACACAATGTCTATGACATTCACTAGGCAGCAGTATGATGATTGGAAAGCTGGTCAGCTTATTCAAGATGCTATGCCACAATTGTCAGCCGAAGAACGTGAGTTCTTGATGACAGGTATCACACCTGCCGAATGGAATTCGGTGTTTGCCTAATTGAAACCGTCCAATGTTGGACACTTTTGAAAGGATACAAAATGTATCAACGTGATGTAAATGAGATCAAAGCTTTCGTAAAATGGCGTGGCCCAGATGCTTTGGTAGCCAATGGCCTATTCGTATTGCTTACGATCCAAGCTGGCCTGTCCACTGTCCGTGGTGGCATGGTCAAAGTAGAACGTGATGGCTACGATGCAGATTGCCTATGGGGCAAGAAAGCTGAAGGTTACAAGTACCTTGTAGACAATGCAGAATACCTATATGGCAAGCTGTATCACATAGCAGATACCAAAGGTTACGAAAGTGTTGAGGCTTGTGCTGATGTCATACAACTGTTTATGGCTGTCCCTAACCTTGGCATGGTCAAAGCTGCCTTCCTTGCCCAATGCCTTGGGTTTAATGTAGCATGTATTGACAGCCACAACATCAAGCGTTTGGGTATCTCACCTAACCTTGTCAAGTCTCCACCTGCCACCATGAAACCTGCTACAGTTCGCAAGAAGGTTGAGCAGTATGTTGAGCTGACACAAGTTGAGGGCAGTGAATACTGGTGGAACTCATGGTGCGAATACGTTGCTGGTAACCGTGCCAACCGTGCCTTGGATACTGGTGATGTAGTGTCTAGGTTTCATGTAGAGTGTGTAACATATGGATTTGAACATGGGTAAGGATATGAACAACA
>ENA-UZXB01012632-UZXB01012632.1-metagenome-genome-assembly--contig:-Day-2-1m-contig-12632_pt1 | contig 20117 bp, 27 predicted proteins | sample MGYA00260339_ERZ794899 | MGnify/ENA metagenome assembly ERZ794899 | reverse complement strand
GGCTATATATGTTTAACTGTAGGGATGCTAAGAGACTAGCATTATATTTAATATTAGTTCTTATTGCTTCGTCGTTAATGATGATACAAGCTTGTACCAAATTACCTAATAGAATACTATTATGTCTTTATTCAACATGGCTAATATTTGCTATGGTAATGAATACACAATTTGTAATTAATGCTAAGAAATAAATAGCCGGGTATATATTAAATAAAAATATATAGTTATATTTTTAATGGAGAATTTCTGTGTAGTTTTGATGATAGATTATGAAAAAGAAAAAAAGATTTTAACTAATAAAATAGTTAATTCTCCAAATAAAAAAGATAGAAAATGAAAAATAAGGCTTAGGTTCTACCGAGATAAGTCCGATGTGCTAACCGCTACACTATAGAACCGGTTATGAACAGTTTAATGTCTTATTCAGGACAACTAACCTCCTGCGGGACTTGAACCCGCGGCCCTCAGATTAAAAGTCTGATGCTCTACCGACTGAGCTAAGGAGGCTTGTATGGATGTATATATATATATATACATATGTATATTCTCTGCGTTGAATTTTATACGTTGCTCTACCAACTGAGCTAATGAGAAAAATCTCATACAGGACTCGAACCTGCGACCTACGGCTTAAAAGGCTATAGTTTATGCTGTTACAACACACAATTAACCCCCGGTGAGACTCGAACTCACAACCTTGTGATTAGAAGTCACACGCGCTATCCAATTGCGCTACGGGGGCTTCCTATAATTGAGCACTTTTATGTCATACTCGGGACGTTATACTCACAGCAGGGTTCGAACCTGCGCACACAGATGTGTAACAGAACTTAAGTCTGTCGCCTTAGACCGCTCGGCCATATGAGCTATTTATATCGAATCCCAATAAATAAATAATTTATTTATATGTTTTGTTGAATGGGATTATAGTTTTATGATAGTAAAACTTTAAGTTATTTTAATATATCATAGTTTATTTTTATTACCTTGTCAATTATTAACAATTATTAATTATTACTATATTAAAATTAATATATAAAAATAATTTCTATACAAATAATATGAATTTTATTCCTCGTTGTATTTCTAAAATTCACCAGAATATTATGCCTTTGTATGGACGAGGAAGTTATATTATAGATAATAAAGGCAAAACATTTCTTGATATGACATCTGGAATTGGCGCATTAAGTCTAGGACACAATCATCCAAGTGTCAATAGATATGTTAAGAAACAAATTGATGATATTGTGCATGTTCCCCAGCAAGTCTTCCAATCAAATATTCAATTGGAAAAATTGAATGAAATTGTTTATGAAACTATGCCTAATAAATATCTTAACCAATTCTTTTTTGTTAATAGTGGTTCCGAAGCAACCGATAATGCTATCAAAATAGCACGTAATTATAATCGCCGCACTAATGTATTAGCATTCAAGCGAGGTTTTCACGGAAGAACTATTGGGGCTCTTTCTATTAATAGTTCAAATAATTTTTGTAAGAAAAATGCTGGGCCATTTTTGCCAGGAATATATTATTGCGACCCATTCAATGAACAGTCTCTTGATGAAGTATTCCAATTATATAGTAATCCCGAAGATATTTCTTGTGTAATATTGGAAAGTGTTCAAGGTGAAGGAGGTATAATTGACATACCTATACATTTTATTAAAAAACTCCGAAATGTTTGTAAGGAAAATAATATAGTAATCATTGCGGATGAAGTCCAATGCGGTGTAATGAGAACCGGAACTATGTGGAATATCCAATCCAAAATAATAGATCCAGATATTATTACATTTGGAAAGGGAATTGCCAACGGATATCCTTTGGCAGGATTGGCCACAACAAGTGAAATTATGGACAAAATGAGCCAAGGCATATTAGGTGGGACTTATGGTGGAAATGCTTTGGCGTGTGCCGCCGCCTACAAAACACTACAGATCATACAAATGACAGACTTTCAAATTAATGTGAAAAGTAATATGATAAAAAATAATATCGAAGTGGTTTCTGGTATCAAAGAAGTACGGACACAAGGTTTAATGATAGCCATAGAACTTACAGAACCTTCGTTGACGCCTAAATTAGTTAGTGGGTTAAGAGAAAATGGCGTATTGGTTTTAACGGCTGGTTTTGATAGTAGCATCATACGCCTTTTACCACCATTAAACATTTCGTATAGTGAAATAAAGGAATTCATTGGTATATTTACCCAAGAAATGGAAAATATAAATAAAAATAAATAAAAAAACCAATGATTTATTATAGGTTATTTACAATTAATATTATTAATAATATTAACATAACAGCATCTAATATAAGATAGCATACCGAATATCTATATTTTTTATATTTTGTCCAAGTTTCCTTGGAAAGGAATTCAAATAGCTTTGGAGTATTTTCGATGCCATTACTTGTTCATTTGATGTTAATGTTCCAGTCATGATTATAGAGCATCGAGTTTTAAATCGCTATAAAAGTAATCAAGAGTAATATCACAAAAATATTCTAGATAACTTATTATCAAATTATTGGAATATATATTTACGAATCTTTTTTCTGGTATTAGTTTTGTTTTTAATTTATTCCGAGAATCAATCAAGTTGGTGTATTCAATTATATCTTCTGTGTTTGTTTCGTTTGTTTTATAGAATGAGAATAATTTCTCGTAATATTTAATTTTACTATCAATTGTTTCAAGTTCTTCTACTAAATTATTAGTATCCATAAAATATAGTAATTAAGAATTTTCGTCATACTTTTTTTTAAACATAAAAAAATTGTATATGAACAATTAAGTATTGAACTCTATTTAAGATTTATTAATAGTAATTAAACTAATATTAAATTTCACTAAAAAAAATGATTGAATATACTTCATTAATCTATAACAATAACATTTCCAAATCTTATTATTGGAAATTCCTAATAATCATTGGTTCTTATTATTTGATGCCCTCATTACAATTTCTATTATTTCAATCACAAAATAGTGAACTGTGTTACTATAATCATAAGTGCCTACATAGTTATGGTATTATTAGATCATTTAACAATTTCATTTCCAACATATTTTATATTATATATGGGTTGATATTTATAATTCAAGTTAAACTAAAAACGGAAATTATGAATGACTTAACCGAAAGTGAGGATATTAAATCTCTTTATTATTGTTTGGGAATAACGTTAATATTAGAAGGCATATCATCGGGAATTTATCACATATGTCCATCACGATTAAATTTCCAGTTTGATACAACATTTATGATAATCGGATTACTGATGGCATTCTTAACACTGTATAATAAACGCAATCATATTCATATTTTGAACCCGTTTAAATTTTACTTACTAGTGTTTTTCATCCTAATATTAAATGTATTGTCATTGAATAACAATGGAAATGCTATACAACTATGGTTTTGGGGAATATTGTTCATCTTTATGACCTACATTATGTTATTTGGTTCTATTTACATCTATTTTGGAAATCTATACGAACTAAATATTAGTAATTTTAGGTCATTGATTAAATATATAAAATCCGAAGAGAAAGATACACGAAGATTAACTCTTATTGTGTTATTAAACAGTTTCAATGTCGGTTCCTGTTTATATGCTGCTTTGGCATTACCAAACTTTACAGGATGGATACTTATGGTAACCAGTATAAACCTATTTATATATTTCACTTACTATATAATAATTAAGATATGTAATGGCGAAAGAATTCTATTAGTTGTAGGAATTGGGATAGTTGTAGATATTATAGTATTATCAATTGCATTGTATTACTTTGTTCAGTATCCTACGAATATATTTCTTACACAAAAGGAATCGTCAATGCATAATAAGGACTGTATACTGTTTGGGTTCTTTGATAATCACGATATATGGCATATATTATCATCGGCTGGGTTGTATATGTTTATGAACATACTTTTATACATTGACTACGACTTAGAAAATCCAGAAAAAATTGATTTGTCTAAGCCTAAAACAAAAGGAAATACAAACTCAAATACATTCAACGACTTTTAAGAACCATGATTGGATGCAAAACCTGCGCACGAAATTTCAAAGATGCTCTTTTTGAGTTATCTAATAGTTATCCTGAATTGGATTATACTCACATCAATGCCTACTTCAAAAACTTCAAAAGACTAAAAACGGATATAATCAAATGTGGTCTTATGAATGATATCATTGAACACGTTCAAGAAATTGAAGATGCTTTCGATAGAAATGAAATACCATATGATTTCATCGAAGGTCATAGATGTGTCCACTGTGTTGCGTGTGATTCCAACATAGAAATTTCAATATGCTTTACGGATTACTTATACGACACATTGTGTAAGTTTATCATTGAAAATAAAGAAATATATAATATGATGGAAACACAACACAAATTGTACTACCACGAGTTTAAACATACACTTGTTTGGCTTATACATAATTACGACAAGAAATATAAGGACTATTACAAAGAAATTTTTGGATTACCTTATTTCTTGAATGTGCCGATCGAACACTACAACAAACGAGAAAATGTTTATTTCAGTGATATTATTTGTGGTCACCCAAAGGCAAGTCACGGATGGTGTTATGAAGCGATGGAAAACTTGCGAGAATTAGGATGTTTCTAAAAACAAAAACAAAAACAAAAACAAAAACAAAAACAAAAACAAAAAAACAAAAACAAAAACAAAAATTGATTATGTATATTTTTTATTTATTTAGATATTTTCATTATCAAATATGGCTAATTATTGCATAATTGAAATAGATTGTTGTCCGGGTTTTCCTAGACCAACTAATGTATTAACCTGGGTATTAGATACAATTAAAGTAAATAATGATATAAATGAAAAACAACTAAATACTTTAAATAATTGGTCTACATTGGTACCCCGTGGTGGTGGTAAATTCGGTCATTTTATATGGGAAATGTCCTATGATTTAGATGAAATGGATTACGAAGAAATTAAAGACCAAATAATGGTAGAATTAACTAAATATTATAATAGTCAAACAATACGTTATAGTTGTATTTCAAACAATACGTTATAGTTGTATTTCAAACAATACGTTATAGTTGTATTTCAAACAATAGTAATATAATTCTTCTATTTAAACTTATTTTTTTTATTTTATTAATTGCTAATGACTAAATATTGTATTATTAAGTTAGATAACTTTTCTGGACAAAGTATAGATAACAGTTTATTAACATATTGTTTTGATACTATAATTAAAGAAACACAAGATAATGATATAATAAAAACATTAAGTACTTGGAAAAATCATATTAAAACACAAAAAAAATATATACTTTCTTGGAAATTACCGTTCGATTTAGAAGATAGTAAATATGAAATAATAGAAAAAATGTTATGGGAACATTTTGTTATTTATTACACTACTTTAAATTTAAAATACATAGCAATTAAAAAATTGATTTAAATTATTAAATACTGTATACCATTACACACATACAGCTAATAATCATGGCATCATTTTCAAACGCATTCAATTACGCTTCGAACATTATCCAAGGAGAAAATGGAGAAAATAAACTTAGAACGTCTAATAAAGCTAGACTTGATTCTTTTAATTTACTATTGAAAGAAAGTTCTGAAATTGAAGTAAAAGAAAAACTTAAAATGATGTTTGATGAATATGCAACCGAGAATAATCGTGAATTAAAGAATGAAATGTTTAGAGATATATTCGTATTGGCTTTCCATAAACGCGCGACATCAAAGAAGATTAATGATGTCCAACTTAGTGATGGTGAGGGGTTTAAGAAACTATTCTATATATATATTCTTGAACTTTATATTAGGTACCCAGAAATTGTAAGTGAATTTGCTATTAATGGTCTCTTTGCGGTTTTTGGGTATTGGAAGGACTATATTCAAATCTGGACTATGATTAATGAAAATGATATGTCTCCTGAAGATAGATATACAACATATAATCAGTTAATCGTGGCACTTAGGGAAGGTATTCTTAATCAAAGACGTATTGATATTGAAACACTTCGTCAGTTTTGTAAGGCAAATGCCTTTGATTTTGATTTTAGTTCGTGCGAAGAATTCAAGGAATTTATGAGAAAGCATAAATTCGACAAGACTATTTCATTTGTTGGAAAATATTGTGTTCGTGAAAATTCAACCTTTAATAAGAAATGTTATTGGTATAATAGAAATCTTAAGAAGGAAACACATATTGCTTTTATGTGTCGAGCATTATTGACAAAGACTACTCGCCACGGCTCAGTTTCATTTAGTGATCAAGATAAAATACCATTTGGAGCACTTAAGAAGTGGCGTATTGTAAATGCTAAACTCAATTGTGTTCTTGATGTTCCAGAAGTTAAATTCTGTGAAGGTAGCTGGGCAGAACTAAAGATTGGTGCTATTCCTTCTATTTGTTTCCATAAACAATCATTGGCACTATTAAATGAAAAGAAAAATGATACTAAAACTATAGATGAAGAAACCGGTAATCGTTTTCCAGAAAATGAAGACCGTATAATGTGTCGCAATAATGTTATCGAACATATTTCATCCGGGAAGTCTATTAATGTGAGTGCTCTTCTTCCTAATGAGATTATTGGTAACCCTGAAGAATATAATAACAAATCAACTATGGATAAGAAACTTATGGATATCAAGTGGAACCTTCTTCTTGATTATATTCGGGAAAAGATGAATTCTACAAGTGAAAATATGAGTGAAATTCAAAAATCACTAGCAAAGGGGAATATGATTTGTTGTTGTGATACATCAGCGTCTATGACCTGGGTGAATAAATCACCGAACCGTCCTTATGATGTAGCTGTTGCTCTAACCGCTTTTTGCTCACAACTGGCCTCGAAACATTATCGTAATAAAGTAATGACTTTTAGTTCTGATCCAAGTATATATGACCTAAGTAAGTGTACTAATATATATGAAAGAATTTCTGAGATTACACGTGAGTTTGTAGGTGGTTCTACGAATTATGAAGGTATGCATAGCGCATTAATTAACCTTTGTAAAAGAGGAAATGTCCCTGAAACCGAACTTCCAGTGTTGGTAATATTTACAGATGGTGAATTCAATCTAATGTGTCGTTTAAATGGAAATTTTGACACAGCCCATAAGAAAGTAATTAAGATGTGGGTTGACGCAGGTTATTCCAAGGTTCCACTAATGTGCTACTGGAATTTAGCGCCAAATCGAACAGGCGTTCAAGGTTCCCACGATGAAAAGGGAATTATTCTTCTTCAGGGACCTAGTCCATCAAATATTAAGTTCGTGCTTTATGGTGAAGGAGCAGAGGAAACTGAAGTAACAGAAATAATCGATGGAGAAACAGTGACTTATAAAACACAAAATACTGACCCATACACTATTTTTAGAAAGGCAATGGATCAACCTTTCTTTGAACCGATCCGAGAAATTGTAAATAAATACATTTAAATTTATATAAAGAATTATCACTTGTTTTTTTTAATATAATAATAAAATCATGACATATACAGAATATTATTCTCTCAATGATTATCATTATGACGACGATGAATCATTTTATTTTAATTTAGATGATAATCAATCTAATACTAAAGAAGTTTTATTGTCTGTAGTGTCATTCTATCTATTTATGTATATGATGTTTTTCGTATCAACAATGGGAATCTTATTGTCTTTCTATGAAGAACGTGTTGGAAAACTTGAAAATAAAATTATCGAATTAGAGGAAGAAATTGATGACTTGACCCCGATTACTTTTAATGAAAATAAAACAAGAGATAACGATAAATGGTCTATGACGGATTAATTCAATCCTTATTTAATTATTCCAAGATATAGGAAATTTATACGTACAACTATTATAACGAATATAACTTACTAATAAGAATAATAACCCAATACTTGAAGGTATTATTAATTCTAAATGAATCTTTTTATAGACATAATATAATAGTCCGTGAAAAGCGCCTAATAATACGATTGTTGATAGTAGTAGATTTAATCTACGTTTCTTATTGGTATAACTCCTATTTGGGGGATTAAAATTACCATTTTTTATTATAGTATTTTTTGTTATTTCTTCATATATTAAGAAACTATATAATAAGGATATTGTTCCAATTATATATATATAATTTTTTGATAGCATTGTTATATTTGTTTCAATAAAATATGGTACTAATATTAATGGAATTAATATAAGAAGTATCGCGATTAAATGTGTAAATTTATAGAGTTTTTTCGAGGTCCTTAATTGAACCATTGAAGTAATTAATTTTATCATAGAATTATTTAGAATTAAATAAATACTTAATAATCCCCATAGAATATTTTCCATTAAATTAATACAATAAATTAATACATTTAGTATTATTTTTTTATTTTTATATATTATAAAATGGGTTTAAATATGTTAATTAAAGAAGCTTTCCAAGCAAACACCAACAACAATGTCGCAAATAACAACAACAACCAAGGTAAATCAGGAATGAGCAATGTATTAGTATTGGTCTTGGCACTTTTACTACAACTTCTCCTTAATGCTCTTGTAGGACAATGGCTATGGAATAATAGTTTAGTCAAACTTGTACCTATGTTGAAAAAAGCAAGATGGTGGGATACATTAGCTGTAGCTGTTTTAGTAATGCTTGTTTCTCCACAATAAATAATTTTTCTACAACTTTACAAGTAGATAAAAAATTGAAACTTTCTACTTATATTTTTTTTATTTATTATACAACACAGTATATTGATTGACTACAATACACGATGGTTACTTCCCTCCAAAACATTTGTGCTAAAATACTATGTGATACTAATGTGTTCACATTTAAACAGTTGAATAATCAACTAAACCATATGTGCTTTGATAAAGTTCTCGAACACACTTCGAAAGCAGATTTTCGAATTTGGAAACATCGTTTTGCATATGTTGCTGTTGAAATTAAGAAAGATGAAATCGAAGACATTTATGCCGAACCAACTATGGTTTGTGGTGATTATTTCATAGATGTCTGGCTTAAGAAATACGATGATGACGAATACACCATACTGACACAGCAGAATGATGACGCATATGAATATTATTTCGAATACTGTAAGAACCACGGTCTAGTTAATTGTGATGACCAAGATGATTTATGGTAAATATAGTAAAAACAAAAAAACAAAAAAACAAAAAAACAAAAAAACAAAAAATTTAAAAAAAAGTCATAAATAATTTAACTCTTTTTTTATTATATATGGCAGAAATATACGCATCTTATATGTTGGGTAGTGTTACAGTAGCTTGTATTTCGAAATTGTTATATAACTATACCAATACTACACCTAATACTGCCGAAAATATCAATAATAATATTGAAGAATTCGAAGACATCGAAGACATCGAAGACCCCGAAGACTTATATAAATGTATAATATGTTCCGAAAAGAAATCACTCGAATGTTTTTCTAAAAATCAACAAAAAAAGAAAAAGCAAGGAGAATGGAAATGTAAGGTTTGTACTATCTAATTCTAATTCTATTTTTTTTAATTATTTTTTTTGAGTGTTTTTTTAAAGGAGATTATACTGACGAGCAATATTTTTTTTTAGTTTTTGTTTATTTATTATACGTTGTTCGATAGTATTTCTAATAGCGAACCTTCTTACATAGACGGTCTTGGTTTGTCCCAGACGATATGCCCGACACACTGCTTGACGTTCGTGTGTTGGATTCCAATGTGGTGCCGTGAAATATACACCGTTGAACATTTGGAGATTTAATCCCACAGAACCTGCCTGAAGTTGAATCAACAAAATATCGATTTTTTCGTGATTGTCGATAATTTCGCGTCGTTTATCCATGGGGACATCGCCATTGATGACATCAACCCGAAACTTTTCGTGTGTCAGGTTCTGTTTCAGGTATTCCATTTCCTTCTTAAAATGGCAGAACACAATAGGCTTTTCGACATCTCTATACCTTTTTAATGTGTTAATCACGGCATCAAGTTTAGTGTTTGAATACTTATATATGTAATCATCCGCACTATCTTTGTCTTTGTCGGGAACACTATCAAATACCATTTGTGGCAACAAAGTGTATTGTCGCAACCGAAGAAGTTTTACAAGTTGACATTCACTCATATTGTATTTTAATCCAAAGTTCTCTGTTTCATATTGTTTCTTCTCCTTCTCACTAGAAAAGTCAATATAATGTTTGAAAACTTTGAGTTCGGGCATTGCAATGTCAAGTTCTTCCTTTGTACGACGCAATACGTGTTCTTCAACAAGACTTTCAAATTCATCGTCATCACCCCATTCAGCACCGATAAACCGCATTAATGTTTTCAAGTCGGTTAATGAATTCTGGATTGGGGTTCCAGATAAAATCCATTTATGATCAGCGTCTATTTCTTTGAGTTGTTTGTGGGTCTGTGTTTTATGATTACGAATATAGTGTCCTTCGTCAAGTATAATCCTGTCCCAAGCAAATTCTCTCAAAGAAGCACGCTTAGCGGCTTTGTGAAAACTTGTAACTGTAACATCACCACCTGGATAATCGACATTAATCTCCAGGTCTGATGCAAATTTATTGATTTCAATAATCCACTGATCCACCAAAGAAGCAGGAACAATGATAAGAGTATGTGGAAGTCGATTGGCCAATATGACACTCAATGATTCAAGTGTTTTACCCAATCCCATATCATCGGCAAGAATACCTCCTGCTGGGTCACAATTCTGTTCAACATTAACAAGCCATTTCATAGCATCGTGTTGATGTTCTTTGAGCTCAATAGAGTTGTCTTTGAAAGTTTGAATTGCACTTTCCATGATTTCGTTTTCGTTTTCGTTTTCGTTTTCGTTTTCGTTTTCGTTTTGTATGTAATTACCACAACTATAATCTAATAATATTCAATTTTTTATATTTATCTACAACTTATAGAATAAAATAATTAATTAATAAAAAATTTATTTAATTAATTAGTAGGATATTTTGTGTGTGTGTGTATATTCTAAACGTAAAAGAGGATTGGAACTTTCTTCACTACGTGTGGCACTAATGTATGTTTGTCTTCTCCAGTTGTCAAGTTCTTTGAAATGTGAGTGCGGAATTCCATTGTATCTACTTTCTGAACGGCTCCGAGACATTTACAATCTCCGTTACGAGTGTTTTCCCAGCAAATATCGCATTCGTAGTACCAGTTATGTTCCTTCCAGAAGTCTTCCACTTCTTGTGCTCCGTAGTTTTCTGCGTCATCAGGAACCATCTTCGAGAAGTCTGTTTTCCTAGGTTCTTGTGTTTGCTCCTTCTCTAGAAGTCCTATCATAATTTCCATTTCTTGTAGGTCGGTTTCTTGAGCATCCATATAGTTGTTAAATTCCGTGTTTCCTTCCTGTGTGAAATCAAGTTGTGAGAACAATTCAAAGTTTTTATTTTCATTATGTTTATTCTTGTAGTTCAACGGAACATTCAAACGAGTTCCGCGAGTGCGTTGGCATTTGTTTGAGCGTGAGCGAGGCATGATTGATTGATTGATTGATTGATTGATTGATGTTTATGTTAAATACATTATGTCTAATGAACATTCAATTTTTTTCTCATTTCTACAAATCTGTAGAAAATAAAATTGATATAGATATCATCATATAATAAAATTATATTCCCAATATCTTTCACTACAATGGATGATCGAGTTATATACAACGGCTACGTAGTTTTCTGCGAAACACACAATACAGGTGCTATTGTTAAGCTTAACAATACTCACGATGAAGAAGTAGTAGATGCTCTTGATTATGGAAATACCGTTATAGAAAAATATTCGAAAGATATAGGGAAGAAAATGTGTCAGACTAATTGTGTTAGTTGTGTTTATCTAGACGGTCTTGCTCTCGATAATAAAATAGTATTTGGACATCATCAACAGTATTATGACACTTTCTTTGAAGGATGGCGTTTAGAAGATTTCACAAAACAAACCTTTTCACTTAATAAAATTGTAAGTGTGTGTCTCTGAATTTAATGTAAATAAATAAATAAAAAAAGAATTTATTGTATAAATAAAGCATTATTTTTTTTTGGATGTTTATATTTTTCTATTTAGAACGATCCCATAAACTATACATAGAATCGGGTTGTTTTTCATTTCGAATGAGTTCATTGTACTTTCGCAAAAGACTAAGTGGTTTATTCCATAAATCTCCCAAGAGGTCTTGTTCTTCTGTATAACACGAGTTTTTTATTTCTATATTATGGATCTCACGGAGTATTTGGGTTACCTTTATTTCAATGTTTTTTTGATTTTCTCTTAAGTGGCAAGATTTATGAGTTCTTTTTATGAGTTTGCGTCGTATTATGTGTTGTTTTTCTATAAGTGTTCGCATTTCAGCCTCGAGGTTTAATCGTGTTTGGTATAAATCATCACACGCTAATCCATAATAATATATTTCATTGAAACATCTATGCATCATTACGTTCCATTCTTCAAATTGTTTGTGCTCTTCGGCGGCGACTTCTATTAAGTCTTCTTCTGTATGTTTCAAGAATTCCAGTTTTTTAACCATTTCCGATTTCTTCAATTGTTTTTGTTGCTTCTTCTTTTCCTTTCGTTCTAATACCTTAATACTTACACTCGGTTTCTTCTTGGTAACGTGGTGCTTCTTTTCTCTAGTATTGACAACACGTGTACCACCATATGAAGTATAAGTAGTCTTCATTTTGTTTTTCTTCTTTTTTTTGGTTTTTGATTCTCTTGTTCGTTTTGTATGTATCTACTCTTTATATCTCCATACACTTTCAATTTTTTTACTATTATCTAATAGTTATAGAAATAATAAAAATTTGAATAGAATTATTTTTTGAATATAAATATATTATAATTTCTACAATAAATACAAACATGGCATTAACAAGAGGCGACACGTTCACTTTCGAATTCAAGGACGAATTTCCAGAAAGACCCTTGAGGTCTATTTCATCGTATGGACAACGGCTTCTTGATGTAGATGAATCTATTACATATATTATTATCCACGAAACAAAACAAATTCCACATTGTAAAGGGATATTCGAAAAGAACACACACGGTAATAGTTTTATCCATTTTATACCAGAACATATTAATGAAAATGAAAGTATTGCGTCATATATCAATCTACAAGATATGACACTGTGTCAATATGAATCGGGATTACCTATAAGACACATTAAAAATATAAAAAAAATTAAGAAGATTGCTGAAGAAAGAATACCACGACGTGGTTCGTTTATATGATATTAATATTAATTTCTTTTTTTTTTGATATCATAAAAGATATTATATATATTTATCATAATGGATAATAAAGTATTCACGTTTTTTGCTCGTAAAAAGGATGGGGTTGAACTAAGCAATATGTTTATATGTAAAGTAGTTGTAGATGGCCGCACGTATAAAAGTGGAGAAGCCGCTTACCATGGAATGAAATTTATTACAATTGCTGAAAATATTAAAGACGATGAACGTTCAAAAATATTGGAATCACACGGGAAAAAGTTTGAATCTAATGGAGAATTCGGTAGTTTGCCACAAAATGAAATTAAGAAAAAAGGCAATAAAACTAATTTTAAATTAAACCCCAAAGAACAAAGTATATGGACTAAAAAAGGTCCAGATGTCCAAAAGAAAATATGTTTATATAAATACCGTAATCATAAAGAAGTTCGTGAAGCATTAAATAATACAGGAAATAAATTCCTAGTCCATCCAGCAATGCGAGTTTCCAATGAAAAAATGGCCGATAAAATATGGGAAGGTCGAGTAATAATCGACGAAGAGAAAAAATGTATGAAGGTATTAGGTGGGAACAAATTGGGTCAAATATGGATGGACATACGTAATAAGAAAAAATAAAGTCTAAAAACACCCCAATTCCCTAAGTTCTTCCATGGCTTCGTAACACCAACCATGACTCGCTTTTGGATGACCACAAATAACGTCACTAAAATAAACATTTTGGCGGTTATTGTAGTGTTCGATTGGTACATTTAAGAAATAAGGAATTCCAATAAGTTCTTTATAATAATTTTTATAGTTAATATCATTTGTAGTTTTAATGAGACCATATAGGTTCCATTTTAGATCACGATAAAATAATTTGTCGGTATTTTTTAATGTATTAAATATGTCTTTATTAGCAATAATGAAGTTAAATGTAGTATCATATAAATAATTTATAAATAGCGTTATTGTCTTATCGGGTGGTACGTTCAAACAATACTCCATCCATGAACCTCTATAATTATCATATGAAATAATATCCGATGATTCTAATTCTTCAATATCTCGAATAATATGTTTCATTAAATTGATTTTTACTCTTTCGGTATTATTGTTTTTAATAACTTTTAGTATACGTTTTAAACCTAAATTACCTGGATAGTCATAAGACATTAGTTTAAGAACCTCAGAAAACCACATAACACAAGTTTCATTGTTATTATTCATTGTGGTAGTTTCAATCGTGTTTTGTGAATAATTTCAATTCATTTCAAATCAATTTTTTTGTATCGGTCTTTAGGTATTTCATCATTGTGTGAACATCGCTACAAGTAAATGGGTCTGATTTACAATTGGGACGCATCCCGGGTTCTTCGAATATTTTTTTTATTTTTCCGTTGTATACATACATACTATACCGCCACGAACGTTCGCCGAAACCTAAATTGTCTTTAGGGACCATCGCGCTCATTTTTCTTGTAAATTCGCCATTTCCATCGGGTATCATTTCCACATTTTTAATTTTTAATTTTTTTGCCCAGTTATTCATAACAAATGCGTCATTGACGGAAACGCAATAGACATTATCTATTCCTAGTTTTTTTAGGTCTTTAGTATGTTTTTCGTAATCAGGTAGATGTTTGCTAGAACACGTGGGTGTATAAGCTCCGGGAAGAGAGAACACTACAGTTTTTTTATTTTTAAACATATTATTGGTTTTCATTGTTTTCCATTTGTATGGATTTTCTTTGTTTTTGAGACGCGTGTCTCGAACACGGGTACGTATTTTAACACTAGGTGCTTTTTTACCAGTCATTTTCTTTTCTATTTTTTTTGTTTTAGGCATTATACGATAATCTGAGAAATTATTATGGCGCCTAATTCTACAAGTATTGAAAATTGTAAAAAAATTGATTTCAATAGTGCTAATAAATAATAAATACTCAATAATCATGCAAACTGAAGAAATCTCAATCGGCATTTACAAAACAATTCTCGTACCTCTTGCTAAAAAACTCGGCGTTCATCCCATTGTTCTCATTGAAGAAATATATAATCAATATGGACCGGTTCGACCTACACCAAACGTTGTATCTGGACTTTTTTAAAGGGAAATGTGAAGTTGGACCACTGTATATTGAAAGTCTTGATGAAGAAAGTTGTTGTATTATACTCAAAGACAACAGGTATAACTACAAGTCTATGTGTATTGACAATATGCTTCTGGATGGAAACCACGAAATCGACATGATTCAAATTATGGATGTACCCAAACCTGGAAAAAAATCGGTTCACATTCCATTTATCCACAAAAATACTAATAAAGAATTTATTCAAAAGGTATTGGATGAATTCAAATGGGGAACCATCCACAGCATTGACTTGGTAGATAATGTCTACAACTCACATCAAAAGGCTTTCGTTCATTTTGAAGATACAAATGATGAATTTCAACGCGTATTTGATCATTTATGGTCAAAAGAAGACGCAAAATTGAAGATCACCTACAATGACCCTTATCACTGGTTTTTACAAAAAGCAGACACCAAGCGTGTTGATTGTTATAGTACTAAGTACATCATTCAATTCAGTGACAGTGACAGTGACAGTGACAGTGACAGTGACAGTGAATAGGTAAATATGTATGTATTGTTTAAAATATTGGCGTGTCGTGTATATATGTAATGTATTGTATATTTTGTTTTTTTTTATTCTATGATTTAAAACTTAAAATATTGAGAAGTATAAAATATGAATAATATGAATATTATTGTGGATGTGATGAATGATTTAATTCGTAATCCTGTGGTTGTTGGCATTAGTGTTCCATATATTTTGAGTTTATTTGGTGTTTTGATTGGTCAAGAAGGTGTTGATTATTATGGAGAGGTTCATAGCACATTTCATAACGCTATGGTGCATACTATATTTATGCCATTTACTATTTATGGTATGTTGTTATGGATACCAAATACATTAATCTATATTAGTGGTAAGAAATATAGTCAACAAAAGAAGATATTAGTCGGAAATGAAATACAGCATTTTTTATATTATGCGTATATGATACATTATTTAACTATACATATTGGTATTGCTGTATTATTGATTTCGCTATATGCATTTCCTTTATTGTATGCGCAACGAAAATATATAAATAATAATCCAACTGATAATCATATAGTATCTGGTTTGGCTATATCGACGGTTGCTCTTGTAATTCAAGAATTTTTCGGGCATTATTATGGAGGAGATGATCCTAGTAGACCAGAAGCAATATTTAATGCTATATTATATGCGATTTATTTCTCCATTGGACATTTTTTTAGATAAAAAGAAGTGGGTGTATTTATTTAATAAATTTATTAATATATTAAATATTAATTAAATATTAATTAAATATTAATTAAATATTAGTTACTAATATTAGTTAATATATAACACGATGTTTTCTATAAAAATCATCGAGCAATCAGGGAATATTGTATCAACTTACGATTCTAATAAGAGAATTCAAGCAATTGAATATCTCAAAGAATTTAATAGAAAAAATACATATAAAATTATGGATATTTATTACGATGAAAAATATAATTTAGTAATGAATTTCGATAAATTTCTGGAATACTTTTCATTAAGTAATGAGTTTATAAAAAAACGACCATATAGTTTAGTAGATAAATTCTTATAATTTATTAGTATAATAAATAATTTACTAATAATTGAAATAGGATTCGGGCATCACGTTCATTCTATCAAAAGTTAGAACATTTTCACTTTTAAAATCAATAATGATTTCTTCTTCTGGAGGACTTTGATTTTTCGGGTTAAATTCCTGTATAGTCCAAATACCATATTTTGTTTTAATTTTAACATTTGCGTTTTCATCATAAATATAGTTAAAGAATTTATATATTGCTTGTTGGGGTGGTCCTAGAAATTCTACCATACACGTATAATGTTTATGTGTTGTATATTTTTCACGCATTGAAATTTCGCCAATTGTACCCAGACCAAATTTACTGAAAGTATTGAAAACATATTGTTGGGAAACCCTAAGGTTCATATAAGGAATAAAGACTTTAATGGTATTTGGAAACATGATTGTATTATTGTATGTATTGAATGGTATACTTTATTAAACGGATTAATAAAAATCTCAATTTTTTCTTATTGTTTTTGTTCTTCTACTGTATCCGGTTAAAGTTGAACGAACCGTATTTTTTCCAAACCCACTTAAAGCCTTATTCATTGCATTTTTTATTTTTTTAGATGTTCTTATGGTTGTTCTTGCTTTTGCTGTTTTTTTCCATTGTGTACCCATTTTTCGTGTTTTATTTGTTACATTCTTAGTTTTAATTCTGTTTGTAATAGTCCTAAGTTGTTTTTTAGTTTTAACCATATCAACCCATTTTTTAAGTAGTTTTTTTGCGTCTTCTTTGGATTTAGTTGCTTTTATTTTATTGGTTATTTTACGCAAATCTTTATTTTCTTCTATTTGTTTTAGAATTTCTTGTGTTTTTAGTTTACCTAATTTTTCACTTTGTTTGACTAATTGCTTTCGAACTTCTTCAGGTTGTGGTGTATTATATCCAAATACCCGTTCTAGCCACGATGGCATTGTGCGTTTTTCTTCACGTATTTTATTTTCTTGTATAATACGATTGGTATTTGTTTGAGTTTTTGTTACGGAAAATCTACCTACCTTGGTTGTCATTAATATATAAATACATATTTTTATTTAACAATTAATAACCATTTAATATTAAATATTATAGTCATTATGTTTTTTATCAATCCACCTTTTGGAAATTATGTTAATCTTCCAATGTGTATGCCAATTAAAGGTTCGTTTACTTTATATCCTCGCCAAGGTCTCATTGGACAAATATTTAAAACACTCCGTTATGATTTTAATGAAGGAGTGTGGATTAATAAAATAGGTCTTCGTAATCCAGGATTAACGCACGCTATTAATAAATACAAAAAACACAAAGAAATCATTAGTATAGCCATAATGGACCCTCGTGAAATCAAATATATATATAATAAAATTCCCGATAATATGGATATTGAAATAAATGTGAGTTGCCCCAACACTGAAAAAAATATGGTGTCAAAAGGACTTGGTATTTTTTTAAATTATGAACGTTCGTGGTGTATAATAAAATTGGGTCCATTGAGTTCTCCGGAATTGATTGATAGTTACTATAAACAGGGTTTTCGACAATTCCATTGTAGTAATACGCTTCCTTGTGAACGTGGTGGAAAAAGCGGACACGTGTTGAAACCTTACAATGAAAAAATAATACAACATATAAAAAATAATTATGAGGATTGTATAGTAATCGCGGGAGGTGGTATTCAAAATTATGATGATATTAAACACTATGAAAAGATGGGTGCTAATCACTTTGGGTTTTCTAGTGTTTTATTCCACCCTATTAAATTCTTAAAATTATATTTAAACATTATTATGAATAGTTAAAATAAGAATTATGGAAAGAGAATGTGAACGTGAACGAGAATGCGATTATGGAAACATAGAATACAAACTACGCATTGCCCCAAGTATCAAAAAGGAAAAACGAATTGAAGAACTCATTAGTCAAATGGCGTATCGTTTGAATGAAGGACACGGAGAGTGTATATATATAATAGGTATAAGTGATCACGGCGAATTTATAGGAATTTCCAACGATGAATACGAAGAAACAATGGAAAATCTTAAACAAATGGCACTTGTTAATTCGTGTGAATATACCATTTTATCCAAAAAAGAAATAGAACCGAATAAAATAGTTGCTGAGATATATTTTCGTGAAGACTATAAAAATAAATACATTGATATCAAAGTTGGTATTGCTGGCAATGTGGATTCCGGCAAATCATCCCTTATAGGTGTATTGGTTAGTGGTAAAAAGGATAATGGTCGTGGGCTGGCGAGAGTATCGGTTTTTAATTATAATCACGAGATACAGTCGGGACGTACAAGTAGTATAGCACATCACATTATGGGTTTTGATAGTAAAGGCGCCATTGTTAATTATGAAAATAAACGAGATTGGACTGAAATAGTTAATATGTCTTCTAAGATTATTAGTTTTTTTGACTTGGCTGGTCACGAGAAATATTTACGAACTACTATTTTAGGTTTATCTAGTTCATATTTGGATTTGTGTATTATAATGGTGGGAGCAAATATGGGTGTTACACGAATGACACGTGAACATATATTTTTATGTGTAGCATTAAATATACCTTTTGTGGTTGTTATTAGTAAAATAGATATTGTTAAAGATAGACAAAATGTTTTGGATCAAACAATTGAAGACTTGAAAAAAATATTAAAAATACCGGGTATTCGCAAAGTTGTATATAAGGTTAAAACTCACGAAGATGTATTATTGTCTATAAAAAATAAAGAAAGTCAATCGTTAGTACCTATGTTTATGATTTCAAATGTTAGTGGAGAAAATATTGACTTATTAAGGACATATTTGAATTTAACTAATAAAAATAAAGCCTATGACTTTAGTAAAACCAGTGAAGTAGAATATCATATTGATACTATTTTTCAAGTAAATGGTGTTGGAACTGTGGTGGGGGGTCATCTCAAATCTGGAACTGTTAAAGTAGGAGATAAGTTGTATTTGGGACCCAATAATAAACTATATGAACAATATACAGTTAAAAGTATTCACGTGAAGAAGACATTAGTAAATGAAGTATCGTGTAATTCATATGCTTGCTTCAATCTAAAAAAAGCACTCAAGAAAAATTTGCGCCGTGGTCAAGTTATGGTATCCAATAAATCGCAAACGAATGAAATCAAG
>ENA-UZXB01008300-UZXB01008300.1-metagenome-genome-assembly--contig:-Day-2-1m-contig-8300_pt1 | contig 20255 bp, 31 predicted proteins | sample MGYA00260339_ERZ794899 | MGnify/ENA metagenome assembly ERZ794899 | reverse complement strand
GCATAGTTACCTAACTTCTTTTCTCTTGCCTTTGGTGGTCGTCCTTGTCCTCTTGATACTCCTTTTAAAGCACCGTTATTTGCTCTTCCGTCTTTTTTCTTTTTGTTGTCTTCTATTCCTTCCATAAACCTCTATTTATTAATTGGCATATAATAGAGTAATTGCCTAAGTCCTGATATGTATCTATTAAAGTTTCGTTATTACCTTTACGATTCTTTATTATTAGATTTTTCCATCTACTTATTTTGTCATTCATTCTAAACCATAAACCATGTAAAGCAAAATCTTTACCTTCTTTAGTTTCTAGGTTTGCACCAGTGCTTATATTACCAATGCCATAATCTAATTGCTTTCTAGCAAACAGTTCAAACTGTTCGTCAACTATCTCTTCATAACTCTTATATAAGTTAGGAGATTCTTTTAATAATAATTTTCTATACTTGTTGTTCATATTCTAGTTTTTTATCTGGCATATTACTAATAACCATAGTTAGTTCGTCAATGTCAGTATTAGATAATGAATTAATTTTGCTTCTAATAAATTCTCTTTTAGTAAAATTATCCATTTTATTTATATTATCAACTATATGTTCTAACCAAATAACTAAGTNNNNATCTTTGTATAACCCATTTTCTTATAGTTATACAATATGTAATTAAACAACGATCTTATTTCTACATATTCTCTTTGCCTTGTTATTTTGAATATATCTATTTTAGATAGTTTAATTAGTTCGTCTGCGATTTGTTTAGGTGTAATCATTCTTTTAGTAATTTTTGTTTTTAATGTAATCTTCTAATGCATGGATCATAGCACCACAACATTCATAGTGCTCTTCATTTTCATATTGTTCTAACAACAAAGGTATTTCTTTTTCTGTAATAACTTTATTTTGTAAACACATAAGTGTATCTTCATAGCAATCCAAGTAATCTAGGTATTCTGTTGGCATTTATAACGTAGCTTTTACAATATAGTTTTCAAGATCATATTCATTTTTAATATAGTTTTCATATACTTTTATAGCATATTCAACTTTTTGTTCTCCACTATAATAAAACTCTTCACTAACATCAAATATGCCTATTTCATTTGTAGGAGATTTGTCGATGACAATATACTTAAAATCTTTATAACTTTTGCCAAATAAATTACAATATATAAAACACTGACTATCATAATTAAATTTATTAGCACTACCCTTGAAGCTATTATACTCTATAAGTTCACCATTTTTATTATAAAATGACTTGTTAATTTGTGCTGTGCTTTTTAAATCTATTAAGTGATCTCCTAAAATATCTGCTTTACCTCTAAAAGGATAATCCATTAAGTTGTCAACCATAGGTACTTCAAAATTGCTATTCTCTATAAGTTCTTTTGCTTCTTCACAATTATAAAATCTATCTCTCATTCTTAAAGCTACATCTCTATCTTTTACAGTGAACACATCCCACCTTTCTTGTTTAGCTAATTTATATTCTTTGTTAGCTTTTGTCTTAACGTCTAAGAATAAACACTCGTTAAATTTATGCTCTTCTAATATACTTGCATGAAATAAATAACCTTGAGCAAGTGCATCAGATTCAGTAGGTAAGTTAATTTTGTTTAAGTATTCTAATGGTGATTTAAGCAGTTGACTTATTGCACTACTTGATAAACAAGCTTTTGATAAGTAGCCATAATAGAAACTGTCTTCTATTGCTTTTTGTGTAAGTTCATGTCTATCATGAATCTCATTGTCTAGTGTGATAATTGGTTCTTTCATATTAATTACAATTTGAGTTATACTGATATGATAAACTATATTCCCAACATCCACCAGATACATAGTAAGTATAAACCTCATTATTGTAACCGTCTCTACATAGGTAAACATACCTAACAGTGTTGTCTCCGTAGTCAACATGATAAGGTTCGTTGTAAGGTGCTGAGGGATAGCTACTTAAGTCGCAGTTGTCTTCACAGCTTAAAAGTGTACAGAAAAGTAATGTGTAAATTAGTGTTCTCATATTTCTTTGTTTTCAACACAAAGTTAATAAAAGATACAATATATACAAGTATTACATAAAATTCTTTTTCCAGACATCTAAACCTACTGCATATCTTTGTTTAGTTTCTGGGTACTCTGTAATCATTTTTGCATTGTTCATGAACCTTGCCATGAATGTAGCTTTCTCTTCGTACTTCTTAGGTTTTAAAAATGGCATAATTATTTATTATATTCTTTATATACGTTCTTTAGTTTGTCATGAATTGTTTTCTTATAACAAGACGAACAACTTGTTAGGTTTGCTCTTTGATGAAATACCCTATTGTATATGTTTAACACTTCTTTTTGTACTTGTGGACTTACTGTATTACTGTCCTCTGTATAATAGTCATCTAAGTATTTAAATTCATCCTCTGTTAAACACTCTGGCTTATAGTATGGATATAAATCGTTAAGCTTTCTTTTACGTTCTTCGCATCCACAATCTTCACCAAGTACCCACTTAGCTATTTTAGATATGCCAGTAGCTTCAAGTACTTGTTCGACTGTATCGCCTAAACCCTTAGCTTTTATACTTTTTGTACTCTTCTTTGCTTTCTTTTCTGATTTTTTCTTTTGCATTTGTTAATGTATTAAATATTGAACTTAAACTTATTTTTGTTTCTTTACTTATATCTCGCATACTCATATCAGTATTAAGATATAATTTAGTTAGCTTCTTGTCATACCAATACCAGTCATCTATAATGTCATCGATTTTATTATACAACGCTTCTAAATCTACTTTTTTACTATAATTCATATTGATCTCGTCTTCATTATAAGTAATATTATTTATTATATAATTATACTTCTCTTCATCAACATCTGTAAACACTGTAATCTTTTTCTTTTTATAACTAGAGCATTTACTATAATATAAATTTCTTAATGTGATATAAATATAAAATGTATTAATTTCTTTTTCATTATACATTATACGATTAACATCTTTAGTGTAATCATACATTCTAAGATACATCTCTTGAACTAACTCATTTGCATCATTATTGTTTAGTTTAAAGCTTTTTGCCATCTTAATCCATTCATCATGCCTTCTAGCTAATATGTCTAATATCTTAGAGCTCATCTGTAATAATTATGTCTCTAAGTTGTTCAAATGAATTTATAACATAATAGTTTCCTTTCCATTCAGATTGGAATCTAACTTCGTCTGGTGTAAGTTTTTGTTGTGCTTTAGGTTTTGATCCGTCTTTTATTTCAACTAAGTAGTTGTTAAACTTATAACCTACTATAATATCTGGGGCACCTTTTCCTAATTGGTGAGTGTGGAGGACAGAGCATCCTATCCCCCTTAGTTTAGCAACTATTTCTTTTTGGTTAGCATCTACTCTAGCTCTGATTCGCATCTTATATTATCTACAATATCAAAGGGTGTTTCCATATTGAAATAATATCTGTTCGATTTTCTACTGTAAGTTATACCTTCTACTTCCTGAGGGTACCCTACAAGTTTTTGTTTCTTTATCTTTTGACTTCCAAATACAACTGCTGTATTACTGAAATCTAATGCTCGATTAGGTCGCCATACAAATAATACATTATCAGATTTATCAGCAAATGTTCCACCACCTTTTATTCTATTAACGTCTGGCTTATAATATCTGCCTTCATTATCTTTTTGTGGTGTAACCTGATGTGCAACTAAATGAACAGAGATTTTATTTTCTACTGCAAACCTTTTTAGTTCACTCATAAATCTACTTATATATAAATCTTCCCTTTCACCTCTTTGCATACGGTGTTGTACTGTGTTGTAAGGATCAATAATCAATGAACGAATACCTTTTGCCTTAACTAAAAATTTAGCTCTTTCAAAGATGTCATCTAATTTATAACTTTTTTTTGGATATATTATAAAAAAGTGTTTTTTCATAAACTCCATAGCTGATTTAAATTCGTCTTCACTCATATAATTATCTTTGTAATATGGATCAGAACTTTTACCTATGTACGTTTCTATTAAGTCATGGAAAAAATCATTTATAGGCATATTCTCTGGACTAAATACTGCAAACTTCCAACCTTCATGAAACGCTTTTAAAACTGATAGCTGATTTAAAAACATACTTTTACCTTCATTTTGATAACCAGTCCAAATATTAACCTCTCCGTTTCTCCAAGTCCATGCCCTATCAATACATTCAATGTGAGTTGTAGAACCTCTCTCTTGACCGTTTCTATAACCATCTAGCATACTATCATAAATATCATTCACACTAAATATACCTTCTACTTTAGGCACTCTTGCATATTTAAATCTATGTTGTAATGATTCTATGCCTTCACTAATTAAAACTTCATTAGCGTCTTTATATGGATTAGTATCTATAATTCTTATTTTTTCAGCACCTATTCTTCTAATTAATTCTTCTTCTAAGTACCTTCCGTTTTCATCGTTGTCAGTACATAAGTAAACAACTTTGGCTCGTTCAAACACTTCATAGCAATTTGTAATACATTCAAGTTTCTTATCTAAGTTTTTATCTTTAGAATTTGGTGCACCCATATTAACAGAAGTATGCCATGAAAAACCTGCAACCTCCCAACTCAATGAATCTAATTCACCTTCACATAGTATTACAAAATCTTGATTAACAACTCTATCGTAGTTAAACATAATAGGTTGTCCGTTTCTTGACTGTGTAAATGTTTTATTATCAATGCCTCTTGTTTTATAATTTACAAGTTCATTATTTTTTAAGTATGGAAATACAACGCTTTTTCCATCTTTTGTAGTAGTAATTTTATTATTCTCTATAACTTCATTAGTTATGCCTCTCTCGTTTAAGAACTTAATTGCCTTAGAATTTATTCTTTTTAGATTATTAGTAGTTGGCAAAGTATATATTTTTTCTTGTTGCATATTATTATTAAGATTTACAGAACCGTTCCAACCACAATGATGACAATGATATAAGCCATCTATCACATTTATAGACAATGAGCAGTCAGATTTCTTTTTACGAGTATGACTACATTTTGGGCACTTTACTTTCTGTTGAGAGTATTTGCCTTTAGGTACGATTCCAAGTTTTACAAAGTTTTCTTGCATAGTTCAATTTTTATTGTATATTTTATAATACACTATGTATATAATACACTATGTATTAGTTATATAATACACTATGTATTACATACAACTGACATCTTTGGCATCTGGACTAACATAAATCTTACGCTCTTTGCCGTCATTTCCTAAGCTTTTTGTAACTCTTTTAATATAACTTTTCTTTTCTAAGTTTTTAAGTATTCTGTATAAGGTTCTATCATTTAAGTTTAGTGCCATACATATACTATCATTTGAGGCATAACAATAACCTTTTTTTATTGATAATGAATCTATATATGATAATACTGTAGCTTCTGATATTGTTAAGTTTGTATTCATAAATGCTAAATTAATGTTAACGTATTTTGTGTTTTTTCTTTGTGTCATAATATAAGATAAAAATCCCCCAAAACGATTAAGTAATGGGGGAATATTAATTAAAACGGTAAATCTGGTGATGGTAAACTAGATTCGTTTGATCCACTTTGTGCAGGTTGAGGTGCTCTTTGTTCTGGAACATATTCGTCTAACCACACTGAGTGTGTTTTACCATACTGATCAGTTGCTTTCTTGTTACCAATAGTCAACTTTAAGAATCGCTTACCATTGTATTCAATCCAAGCATCTCTAGTTTTGTCTTCACTAATAGTAAAGTTTACCAAATCGTAGCTTCCAACTTTTTTTCCGCTACCTACATACTTTTTTTCATTCATAATTTTAATTTAATTTAGGTTAATAATAATTTTTCTACTTTCTTACTTACTTTATATTTTTTTCTAATATCGGTGATAGTAAAACCCTTTGTTTTAATGGCATCTTTTGCCTTATTAAACTTGTCTCCTTTGTCTTCTAACCAATCTTTACTTGGCTCTAAGACAGTCGTAGAAGCGTTTTTAGATGCCTTAGAGTGATTATTGGTGGCATCAGCGTCTTTTGTATCGTCTATTAAAAATAAACCGTTTAAAGCATACTTTCTAGCATAACTACTAGATGCTCCATAGCATTGAGCTACATCCATTCCCTTTCTATTCAAGTTAATACCTGCTTGAGCTCTGACTTGTATTTTATCTACACCGTCAGTGATCTCAGCTACAGCATTAACAAATAAAGGTTCTGGAGCAATAGAATCAGAAATAGTTAATAATAAACCTTCTTTAATAAGTAAAGGTTTTACTGCTTCTAAAATGTCTTCACAACTCCTGTAATTATAATTACCAAAATTGTTCCTTTGATTTTTTGGTGCCTTCAAACTCCCTTGAATCTTCACCAGTTTCTTTGTTAAATTTTCCATGTAACAAACATATATATAAAATATGTCATGTGCAAGTCAAAAGACAAAAAAAAGAGGCAACGTCTTGTTACCCCTTTTATTGAAAACAAAGAAAATCCAACAGAATATCGCACCCTATTGAATTCACAAAGATATATAATACCCTATTAAATTCATAGAGGTATTGAATTTAGTTATTAACTATATCGTTCTATGTCGTCTTGTGCTGTTCCAAGTAATACGCTTGCCACTACCAAGTATCATCTTCTTCATAACCCTATTATTGAATTCAGTTCTTAGTGAATTAAGTTGTGGATTACCGTTATCTAATTTGTTCATCTATTTTTAAATATGTCAATAGCTTTTTCGCTGGACCTTCCTCCAAAGTATGCTAACACAACAGCCATCATAACTTTTTCAAATGTATCATTCCAAGTTGCTCCAATGTGAAAAGGTATGCTTTCTATACTGTCTAATATGCCTGCTAAAGAGAATACAACTATACACCATACTAAAACCATAGGACGTACATTCTTAGCTAACCAAGAATCACTATTACTATCAGATTCCCATCTAGCAGTTATAGCTTCCATTTCTTTGTTTTGCTGATCATAGATCATTTGTTGTAGTTTAATCTTATCAGCACTAGGTATTTTAGATTTACCTATTTCTGCAATAGCTTCTTGTGGAGATGTAACACCACTTAATACTTTTCCAAGTGTAGGATTTATCATGCTAGCAGCACCAAATAATAATTTACCTACTGTAGTTTCTTTAAACTTCTTTTTATCAGACATTACTTATATCTTTATATTTAGTTTTACCATTATCTTTATATGCAAGTAGGCATCTTTTTCTATTAGAATCACCATCTACATAACTAACATGAACCCAATCAGGGTTAGTATCTGTACCAAACTCCCAAATAAGCTGGTCAAAATCAAGGTTATCTTTAATATAGTAATACATATAAGCATTAGAAACGTAGCCATAAATATCATCGATATCAATAGCTCTGCCTTGACAATGTTGTGAACGACTACTTCCGCCAATAGCTTTATTAAGTTCTTCACTTCTATAAAATGAGTTAATTTTTATTGGACCATTAACAGCTTCTCTAAGTGGTTCAAACACTTTCTCTGCTATTAATTCCATGTTTTGCAACTCATACTCACTAGGTTTATTTTCTATACCTAAACGTAGAGCTGTGACACTTCTTGTGGCTTCTTTATAGGTTATGTGTTTGCTTATACGGCTCATTTATTAATTCTTAATTTTAACCTTTTCAGAATTTACATCTAATCTTGATATATCTTTAGATTCGTGTTTGACTTTAAAATTATTATTAGAACTAGAATTAGAACTAGGTTCATAACTTCTATGATTTGAGTAAATATTAGTATTATACCGCCATCCATTATAGTAATAAGAATTCCAATTCCTACCATAAATAGGATATATAGATTGATAAATATTAGGACGTATTCGATCTATTGGTAATAATAAAGTATCACCTTCAGAAGTAACGGCTAAAACATGGTTTATAGTTGGTTTAGGAGTATAAGTTCCACAACTAATAATAAGAAATAATATTAATAATACTCTCATAACTTACTTATTCTGTTAACATTATTTTGTATGTCAAGATTACCAACTTTAATCTTTAATGAAATATCTGCAACATATTGCATTCTTACTCTACCTTTTTTATCCATAATAACAATAACAGGAACAGCAACAATACCTTTTTGTATATCTTTAGGTTGATCTTTTAAGTAACTAAACTTTACTGTAGCACCAGTAATATTACTAAGATCATAGTTATTTCTTTCATTCCATTTTGCATTTATTTGCAAAACAGTTACATCTTGACTATATACAGATGCCGCAACCAATACACATATCGCACATAATATTTTTTTCATTTACTGATTATTTCAAATAGCTTGTCGTCTATTTTCTTTAAAGCATCAGAATTTTCTTCTACTTTAGTGCCAGTATTCATTATAGTTTCTCTGATTAACTGATCTTTTAAATCATATTCAGTTCTACTAATTTCTGGTTCTGGCAATAATTTAGCTTCTTCTATATCCGCTTGTAAAGCAAACCACATACCTATAAGAGCAGACAGTCCAGCTCCTATAGCTATAAGTGTTTTAATACTAATTTCAAACTTACTATCCTCACTTATTTCATTCATAATTTCTTTGTCTTTTGAATAGTATAAGTTATTGTGCAGATTAATAATATAATTTTAAGCCATACCTCTACTTCAGTTAATGATATAAAAAAAGCAACTGAATTGAGTAAGTATATCTTTAAATCTGCAAAACCCATAGTATTATTTTTCTTCTGGTATCTCTTCGTAAGAACCGTCTTCTAAATTAACTGAAATCTTACCATACTGTTCCTCAAGCTCTTTCTTAAGTTCTAATTGTGTTTCTTCTAGTTTTTTTAACTCTTCTAACTGTAGTTCTTTTGACTTTGCTAAGTTAATTTTCTGAATAGATATTGCACCTATATTAGATACAACTTGATTAATTTTACCTTGACTTTCTTGTAATGATTTTAATTGTTCTTCTGTAATTTTTGACATTATATTAAATTTATTGTTAGATGTAAATATACTAATTAATTATTTATATATTTTATTTCAGTAGTTGGATGTTTAATGTCTTCAATTTGCTTGTCTAAAGTTAATTTTATTTGCTCTATATCTAGTTTTGGTTCTATCCAACTCCAAACTATTTCATCAGACAAATCATTAAAAGGTATATAATTATCAGGGTTTGGCTCAGTTAATTCTACAATATCATTTATAGCAACTTGTATTTCGCTTCCAGTTGCTTGACTGGGGTTGATTGTTGGAGTTTTTGCCCAATATGTATATGATGCATTATATACTAAATCTTTCATATTGTCTTTGTCAATATAACAATTTAACATTCCTATTGTGTAACCGTATTCTGTATTCATAATATTATTTATTTATTTATTTATTTATTTTAACAATCATCTATCTGTGTAATTAAACCAGCACTACCAACATACATCCATTTTCCAGTTGATTGAAAAAATGAATTATATATTGCATAATAACCACTACTAACTGGATTTACACCAGTTTCAGCTATATAAGCATAAAATTGACCAGTATTAGATGGCACTAAATTATCACCATCTGTATGGTAAAATGGACCAGATGGAAAAGATGCTATACAAGCATTTGTACTATTTGTGCTACTATAAACATAGTAAAATGGCATTCTAGTTAAATTTTGTTCATATAATTTAAATTCTGCAACACTTAAAGGATTTTGACCATCTGGTTTTTGTCCCTCTGGATTATTTTGATTTACAGCTGGATAGCTATCACCAGAGCCACTTGTATTCCCACCAGTTAATCTTGATAGATCAGATAAAAAAATAGGATAATTAATTGTGTTACTACTATCAAATCCAAATCCTCTCCTTTCACGAGCAAGTTTTATAAATGGTAATGGTTCATCGTTTGGTACTGCCATATTTTATTTTTTACAATTACACATATTTTTAGTTAACTTATCAATCTGTTTTTGTTGTTCTTTTATAGCTTCTATTAGCAAAGGTACAATTCTTTCATATTTTACAGTTAAAAAGTTATGATCCTCACCAGTTTTTTCTTTATAAGGTGCATTCATAGGTGCTGTTAAAACTGCTTCTGGTAATACTTTTTCTATTTCTTGAGCTAATACACCAACCTCGTGCATACTGTTAGGGTGAAAATCATATTTTTCTTTAATGTCATCAACCCAATCATATTCAACTCCATTAATTTGTTTTATTTTTTCTATTGGATTGCTAATGTTTTTTACATTAGTTTTTAATCTTTTATCAGATGCATAAGCAACTAAATCACCAGTTACTCTTAAAGTTCCATTTGTTGCTCCAAGTTCCATTTTAGCACTAGCAGTTGCACCACCGCCACCAGATCCGCCAGTTTCCCAAATCCAACCATAAGTGCTAACACCCTCCATTCTTGACCTTAATGCCCAAGATGTAACACTACTTAAACCAGTAGGTGCTGTTAAATTAGCGTTTGGTCCACAACCACCAGCTCCAGCACTTGCCATATAATTTTGCCAGTTGTAGTATGTATCATTATACCAACTTATACCAGTTGCTGTACTACCTTGACGATCTAATCTAATACCCTCTTTGTGTTTTGTTGTATTATAAAATACACTTCGCCCAGCACTATCCATAATCATACCCTCACTAAAACCAGAACCAGATTTTGTAAATAATGATAATTCACCACTTGCCCAATTACCATTGATACCAGCAGTTTTTCTAGCCACTAAACCAGCAACAGTGACAGTATTACCAGCACCAGCAGTTTCTCTTGATGCAAATGATAATTTTGTCATTGTATTATCACCACCGCTAATATTAAAAATTGCTAAACTAGCTGGTGCTTCATCAATACCGCCAGTTCTTGTACTGTCAGTTCTTATCATTACTGTTGGCTCATGCAAATATGCACTCGAGGAATCAACATAACCATCGTAAATATATGATCCGTTACTTGATGTAGTTGGGCCATTAAACATTCCTAATCCTCTGGCATCGAATAATCTTAGTGGTGATTCATTTGCTAATCCAACATAACCAGTAGAACCTTTAATTTTCATACGATTAATTAAAGAGGTTCCACCATTTGCTTTATTTCTAAAGTTTATATCACTATAAACTCCATTGTTTCCATTAAAATTATTATCAATATATAACTGAGCATCCGCAGTTGTATATCTAAAAAACCCACATAAATCTGCATTATTTAAATATCCAGCTCTAAAACCTATTGTTTGGCTATCACCTGTTGATTGAGCATCAATAATACAATTAGCTCCTTTTACAGTGAGCTGATTATCAGGTGATGAGTTGCCTATGCCCACTTTTCCGCTTGATTCTACAAGCATTCTAATTTGACTACCTCTGCCATTACCGCCACCAGTACCGCCAGCTAATTTTAATAAATATTTTGAATCATTCTCTGAGGAATCAATAGCCATACCATATCCACTAGCATGAGAAAGAAAAACAGCAACATTTTCACTATTAACATTTTCAAATCTTGCCATCCAGTTGTTTGTTGTATCTGCAACTGTCAACTTATAAGGTGTGCTGTTTACTCCAATTCCAACTCGCCCACCATCTCTTTGTATGTATAAATCTCTATCAGTTCCACTTTGTGTTCTTGACTGAATAACAGCACCACCACCAGTTTGCCCACCTATTCTAAACTGTCCGCTGTCGTTTCCAATTATTGTATGCCATACATCACCAGTTCTATAAACTACAAGTGGTGCATCTGGAACTGATTTACCAATTCCCACATCTCCAGTAAAATATGAACTTGTTGTATCAAATTTTAAAGTTCCATTATTTTGTGACCTTATTTCAAATATTTGTCCAGGAGTTGTTGTTCTAAAAGTAGCACAATTATTTCCATTTGAATCAGCAAAATTGTTAATAATACTAGCAGTTGCGGCTAATGCTCGAAAACTACCAATTTTAGCTGTTATATTACCACCAAAAGTTCCATTTCCATTAAACACATCTAAATTACCAGATACATCTAAAGTCATTTGTGTTGAACCACCAATCAAAAAATCTAATGGTTTATATCCAGCGGTTGTTCTATAACTGCCGCCAATAATATGCCTACTAGCGGCATTACCTAACGCTAAAACAGAATCATCAATAGCAGATTCAACATTTATACCACCCCAAGCACTATTTGTTGTTTGTTTTAAAGCTAATTTAGGTGTAAACCCACCAGCTGTTAGGTTTGTTATATTAATTCCAAGAGAGCCATCAGATTTTAATACCATTTTAGTAGTTGGCTCAACTTGTGGATTGCTATTACCACCACCAGCATTTGTCGTTTTAAACTCTATTCGGCCATTATAATTTGAATCATCTGTTACTAAAATCTGTGCCATATTCCAGACATTGGTATTACTGCCATGACCACTTCTAAAATTTAATGTTGGACCACCGTTAGCACCACTATACAAACTACTTAAGGTTAACATTGTATCAGTAGCCAAAGGTTTGCCAACTTCCATTGTTCCATATGGAGTAACTCCAACAGTTCCAACTCCTAATCTTTGATTAAAAAATCCAGTACCGATATTACTTACTCTAAATCTTGGTGTGCCATCATGTTCGCCTTGAAATATAACAAAATCATCAAAGGCATTTTCGGCAGATGTATTTGTACCATCACTATTTAAAACAATATGAAAACCACCTTTTGATTGTGCTTTTATCCAAAAATTTTGATCGGCATTATTATAACCATTAGTTGGATAATTTATTGCACCAATTATATTACTGTAATCATCACTAGTACCATTTCTATTAAAGTAAATATTTTGATCATAATTTAAATACACATCATCATCAAATGTTACAGTACCCTCCTGAAATGTGTGCTGTGTTGCTCTATATAAGTTAGCACCATTTGAAGCATTACCAATAACTAAAACACCACTTGCAAAAATATGATCACCTTGTAAATACAAGCTGGAGTTATCACCAGTACAATCTAATCTTAAAACAGTGTCATTACTACTAGCATTTTGTAATACATGAGTACCTGTACCAGAATATGAACTACTTATTAATCCAGCAAAATTAACTGCACTTAATAAGTTTGTTGAACCACTAATAAATAATTGACTAGCAGTTGAATCATATTTTATACTAGGTCGCCCAGCTCCAGCACCAAATATAAATGGTGTGTTATCGCCTATCTGAGTTGTAACAGTAATAACATTTCTATTAATATTGCCATCAATTTTAAAATAATCAGTTACACCACCAATACCATTATCTGATTGAAATATAATACTTTTATCATTTGCTGAATTAGTAATATACAAATCACCAGTATTTTGTAATATTTGACCATTCGAACCATCACAATCAATTGACAATAATGAGCTACTACCAAAAGATGCTTTTGTATTATTAGTGTAAATAGTAGGTTTAGAAAACACAGTTGATACCAAACCACCATCAAGTCGCATATATTCTGTTAATGAACTTGGATCGGCTCCGTTGTCTAAATTAAATTTAATATCGCCATCATCAACAAATGAATTAAATATTAAATCACCAGTATTTATTCTAAATAATGTATTAGTTTCATTATGATATGCTTTAAAATCTGTGCCACTTCCTAAAATAAGCTCATCGTTGTCTTGTATTATTAAATTATTAGAGCCAGATGTATTTCCAACTGCTAAAACAGCACTTAAAGCTGGTGTGCCAACAATACTATCATCAACATATTTTTTAGTAGCAAAGTTTAAATCACTTGTCGGTGCAATTCCAGTTACAGAACCATAAAAAACAGTATTTTTACTTTCATCAACAGTAATTACAGCTTCGCCAGCAGTAGCTGAATATATATAAAATTTATCTCTAAATGTTGTATTTACGGCAGAGCCACCTACACCAACTCTAAATTGCTCGTCATCACTTTGTAATTGTATTTCTGAAAAACCAGTAGTTGTGGTTGATGTTATTTTTATGCCTCTTTCACTACTGCTTCCAGTTCCCTCAACATCAATTAAAGCATCAGTATCAGTAGTGCCTAAAGATAATTTTTCAGTTCGTATATTACTACTAAAAGTACCAGTATTTCCAGATATTGCCGCACCAGATATATTACCAACAAAAGTACCAGAGCCATCTGTATTATTCAAACGAATCATAACACTATTTGTTTCGCCACCAACATCAGTTGCTATTGCACCAGTCATTGAACCTGATCTAGTAAAATCAAAACTATTTGTGGGGTTGTTATGCCATATACCCCATTGTGGTGAATTTTCTTGATAAAGCCAAGGTGATGCTTCACCACTACCACTAGGATTTATTGATCTTAAAAATACTGGATAAGTACCGCTACCATTTGGTTGCATTCTAATACCCTCAGCACTAGCACCGCCATCCATTTGTAAAGCAATACCATCTTTTGTGCTAGTAATTGTGTCACTAAAACTTCCAGTAGTTCCGCTTATAGCACTACCATCAATATCACCAAATGTTACATCGCTATCAGTAGCAACAGCTTGACCAATAGCAATTTCTCCATCTGTAATTGTTACACCAGTTCCTTCCGTAAAACTATCTCTAGCTCTAGTGGTTGTAAAATATAAATTTGTAGTACCTTCGATTAAATCATCTGTATCATGATTGGACAAGGAACTTATAGTACCTGTTACATCTCCTGTAAACGTAGCTGCATCATCACTACCAATATTAGAGTTTAAAACTGTAGATACTGTATTGTCAGCAGCAGTTGTTAAAACGTTTCCTGTTAGATTTCCAGTTATGTTACCTGTAAAAGCTCCAGCTATTGCACCAGTTCCTGTTATTGTTGGAGATGTTAATGTTTTGTTTGTTAGCGTTTGTTCAGTTGTAAGTTTTACTACATCATCAGGAAAAACACAATTAATTAAATCACCAGTTACATTACCCTCTAAATTAGCTACAAGAGTTGCAACAGTATATCCGCTATCAGATGTGTCAACAGTAGTTAATGGTTTTGTTGTTAAACCTGTAAATAGTTTAAACTTATCATCACTAGCGTCGTTGAAGAATCCTTTGTATTTAACATTTGTAGAAACAGCATATTTACCAAATAAACCAATATCTAATATGTTTGCAGTATTATTTACAGCTAATTGTATTAAAGGATCATCAACTTCTAAATCTGTTACATTTAAATACGTTAAAGTACCGTTGACTGTTAAATTACCAGAAACATCTAAATTGGCACCTATCTTAGTGTTACCATAAACGTGAAGGTCATAGCTTGTGTTAGGAGACGTTCCTATACCTATTTGAGTAGTAGATACATAAAAAGGAGAAACGTTCCCAAAACCGTCTGTAAGACGCTTAGGAGACGTTGTTATGTTTCCGTTATCATTGAACTTAACAAGTGATTGATAAGTATCTTTTATTTTAGTATTAGAAAGTGATGCCATTATTCAAAACAAGTTGGTTGTGAATTAAACATCTTTTCCCAATTTATTATGTGTGCCATTATCTTTCTTTTTTAAATACGTTAATAATTTTTTTACGTTAACCTCTTTAGGTTTGTAATTCCTCTTTATACTACCCATCCATGAAACCCTGTATCTTTATCTGGGTAAATATCTTGATTAGAATTACTATAATATTCGTCAAATTTAGAAGGTGCGTTAAAACTCATATAATCTATAAATCTCTGTGCATAGTATTCTGCAAAATCTCTTTCCTTTTGTATCAAGAAATCTATCTCTTCTTTGCTTGCATTAGAGCTGTTCTCTGAGTTGTGCTTATATACACCTCCATTTGATATAGAATATGCAGCAAACGGCAAGTATTCTACCATAGCGTAGTGAATAAGCATTGGTTGTATGTAATCATTTACTAAAGATAAGTAATCTCCAGTTAATGAACCAGCTAATATATCAGCACTTATTTTATCGTATAAATCTGTACCTAGATAGTTTTGTATATGTATTTCTTGAGCCAAATCAATAAACTGTATAAATTTATCTGTATCTACATTTGAATTTAGTGCAGTGTTTTTTACTAAATCTGACCTTTTTATAAATAGTGCTTTTGCCATTATTCTTCTGTATTAATTGATTCTTCTTCTATTATTTCACTATCATCTTTTTTTATACCAGTTTCTTTTTCTACTTCTGCATCAGTTACAGCATTAGTAAGATCAGTAAATTCTAAAGGTTGTAGTGTTTTAAAGTATATATCTAATTCGATTCCATTATACAATAATACTTTTTCTAATTCATCTAGTATAGTAACTTGCATTGGTCGTATTACTGTATTATCCATAAGTAATGAAGCTGTCTGTAATTCTTCAGCATTGTTTCCTAACCCAGTATTATCTTTAATACCTACTAACATAGGCGATACAATTCTGTGCGATACCATAACCTTTCTCATAGATTCATCACTTAAGAATTTATATTGCTCGTGTGCATCACTTAGTATAACTGGCTCAATACTTGCAGACAATTCTTTGCTATCATTAAATGCCAATATAAATCTACCAGCATTAGAAGAACCACTAAACTTTTCTTGGATATTACTTTCTATAAGCGATCTTTGCTCCTCTGTTGGAACACCATTGTTAAAGTTAATAAGCATACTTGGTGCCAAACCATTTTGTATATTATTTATATGATAATTAGCTATTTCTTCTTCTAGTTCTGCATATTGTAATCCTCCTTGATAATCAACTGGAGAATAGTAATAAAATCCAGCTCTATAAGGTTTAATATACAATATCTCTAATCCTGATTTACTTGTTCCAAATGCAGGTATTCTTTTAGGTGTATTCTTAAAACTTACTTCTGACCAATCTTTAGAGTAGTAAAAACCTTGTATTTCACCCTTGTTATTTGCTTTCTCTGCCCTTAACGTCTCTACAGGTATATGTTCTACTTGCACAATCTTTTTGCGGTCCTTAGAATAGATTATTTGAAGTGCAGCTTGTCCCATCATTTTATAGTCATAGCATATCTTCTTCATACAAGATTTAGTAAATAGTTCTTTCATCTCTTTATAATCTTTTCCTTTTGTGTCTTCTTCAACAGCATCTATACCTTTTCCGTATATCATTTCTGCTATACCATTTATAGCAGCATTATTTGTAGCACTTCCATTGTATCTATCTATAAGATAATCAAAGTAATTATTGTCTTCTCCGTACTCTACCCAATCTCTATTGTATTGTTCTACAATCTCTGGTCGTGTATAAGATGACATATTAACTATATGTATCTTGCCTTTTTCTACTTTAGGCAAAGGATTACGAGCTAATCTCTTTTTTGCCATTTTATTTACTTTTCTCATATTATTACAAAATCGTTATCGTATGTGTTTTCTGTAGTGTATTCTCCAGAATGTACATCAAAGGTATTAAAATTAGTTTGATCTGTACAGAAAATAGAACCTCTATATATAATAGTTGATCCATTCTTAATGGCAAATGAATAAAATCTGCCTTCAATCATTAAGTTATTAGATTGATTATCTACAAATGTTCCTGTAACAGTCATGTAACCATTAGAGTTAGTTACTGTAACTGAAACAGTATTAACTTTTCTTGTAGATTTATCAGTAAGTTCAAACGTAACTGAGCTTTGTGCACTTCTAGGAATTACTTTAAAACTCTGGCTGTTTGTTGATGTAGTTAATATTACCATATTATAAATAACAAATAATTTGGTATTTGTTTTAACAAAAAAAGGGATACCGAAGCATCCCTTTAATTAACCTAATTAAATTTAGTTATTATGAATTAGAACCTTGAGTTATAGTTGAAATACCAGCATTTGTTAAAGTAGTATCAATACTTTCAGATGCAGATGCTTTTTCTATAAAATTAGCAGGTACTTTTTCCATTCCAGAAAACGTAAGTGTATAACCACTTAAATCTCCCATAGCAGCACCAGTTACTATTGTTCCTCCAGAAACGTCAGCTCCATGTTGTAATCCCATTACAAATAAATTACTGTTGTAATCTTCGACAATTATATGTGGTCGCCCATAAGCCATTAACTTAAGTTCTTTATTGTCTTCTTTAGTTAATTTATGTAGTGTTAAATTTAATGTTTGTTCAAAGAATGTTGTTCCGTTTTCTCTTGAAGATGTTATATTTTGTTCAAACGAAGAATTACCTTTAACGTCATATTGTAAAACAGTAAGTGATGAACCTAAAGTGTCAATGACATCTGTATCGGTACTGTTATAAGCAATAGTGCTAAAATCTCCAAAGTCAGCAAAATAAACAGCTTTGATCCCTCCAACAACATCTTTACAAGGTTCTTTTCTACCTAATGATAAATCGCAAGCCATAGTTTATTGTTTTATTATAAAAAAAGGGTAAGAAGATATTTACCTACCTACCCTAATTTTTGGTTAATTTAATTTATTAAGAATAAAGAACGATTTCTGATCCTATTCCGTATTGTACACCAGATGTAAATCTCATAACAACTCTTACGTTTTGAGAACCATCTAAGTCAGCCATATCAATAACTTTTACTTCGTTATGGTCAGATAATAATCCAGTTCCAAAGAATAAGTTTGATTTTTGAGCAGCAACAGCTTTGTTGTCAGCAAGTCCGTTAGCAACAAATAATTTAACACCATCAAAAGATAATGCTCCATTTTGCCACCACATAGTACCTTGTCCATTTACACCGTTAGCTCCTATGTCAGATACATTTTCTGATCCAGCAGCATTTTGTAGTATTCCAAATCCACCTAAAGCTCTAATATAAGCTCTTGCGATGTTTTGAGATACATAGATAAATAAATCTTCTTTTCCGTATAAAGCAGAAGGAACAGCGTCAACTATTTTTCCTAATTCTGCAATAACATTAGAAGATGTAATAGTTGCACTAGCAACGTCAATAACGTCTCCATCAGCAGCCATTAATGTAGTAAATCCATCGAATTCACCAGCATTACCGTTAACACCTTTCCATATAGTGTTTTCTGTTTTTTCAGCAACTAATCCAGATACATGACCAATTAAGTAGTCACTGAATTTAGGAGGTAGGTTGTCAAATGCAGAATATCCCATTTGTACAGCTTCCCAATCTGATCTGAAATCTTGCTTACATAATTGTAAGTTTACTTGGAACTCTTCTGGTTGAAGAACTCTTTCTGTTAACGTTATAGTTGAAGTAGCAGAAAAGTCACAAGTACCATCAGCGATTAGATCACTGCTAGTAGCTAGTTTTTTGATTACTTCTTTAAACTTTACGTTTGGTTTAATTTCTATACCACCTCTATCAAGTGTAACACCTGATAATAAAGCAGCAGAGATGTACTTCCCAGCAAATTCGCCAGCATAAGTACTTGTAATTGATGTAGTAGTAGCCATTTTTTAATTGTTTTTAGTTTGGTTTATTTTAAATTAGCAATTTTGTTCATTACTCTATCTCTAGTGTTCATTACTCTGTTTTGACCAAAAGATTTAAAGTTTTGTTTTACATCCCCTTCAGGGTTGTGTGAGATTGGTTCAGATGCTGGTTCAGCAGATAACTTCTCTATTTTAGTTTCCATAGATAGTTTTTCTTCACTGTAACCTAATTTCATTTCTTCAATCAATCCTTTTAATTCAGATATCTTTGAATCAAACTCGTCTCTTCCAACGTATTTAGTTTCATCCATTTCAATCTCTTCAGAAACTTCCTCTATAGCAGGAATTTCTTCTTGTAGCTCTTCAGAAACAACTTCTTCAGAATTCAAATCCTCTTTCTTATCTTCACAAGCACAAGCTAGTTCAGTTAATTCTTGAGATAATTTTTCTTCTTCTTTAACTTGTTCCGAAAGATTTACTTCGTTTTTCACTTCGACTTCTTTTACTTCATCTTTTTTAACTAAGGATAGTTTTTCCATGATGTCGTTTAAAATCGAGGTAGCTTTAGTGTTTTCCATAAATTTCGATTATTAAATTAATTTATTACTAATTAACTGTATGTAAAAAGGTTGTTGCATTTTTATACTTTGCCAACTCCTTGACTTCTATAAGTTCCGTCACAACACTTTTTTGAGTATGTTCCGTTCTTACATAGACAACCTCTTTTCTTATTTGTAGGTACAGCTTTTCCTACAGTTTCATTTGTTTTTCTCATAGTTATTGTTCTGGTACACAATTAGGCACTGTTCTTCCATTTTTATCTTTCATTCCAACTTGCTCATATCCTGCTTGACATGGATCATCATCATTTAAATCTAGTTCTCCAAGCTCTCTTAACTTACCTCTTGACCAACCTAAACCTGCTTTACCTCC
>ENA-UZXB01012743-UZXB01012743.1-metagenome-genome-assembly--contig:-Day-2-1m-contig-12743_pt1 | contig 20290 bp, 18 predicted proteins | sample MGYA00260339_ERZ794899 | MGnify/ENA metagenome assembly ERZ794899 | reverse complement strand
GACCAAAAGGCTCCTTTGTTCGTACTACACTATAATGAGGCGTCGCCATTACACATGATGAGCATGATTGACCACGAATTTAAGACAGGCATTTTGTTGATGTCGAGCAAGCCAGGGGCGGGCGAAGACGAGGGCGATCTCGCAATCGCGCCTGCCAAGCCAAAACTCAAGCGGCCGCCGCTTTACCGGGTGGTGCTCTTAAACGACGATTACACGCCGATGGAGTTTGTGGTGGAGGTACTCGAACACTTCTTTTCACTGACGCGCGAAAAGGCGACTCAGGTGATGCTTGCAGTACACACGCAAGGAAAGGGCGTCTGCGGTATCTACACAAGAGACGTCGCTGAGACAAAGGCGGAGTTGGTCAATCAGGCCGCAAGAGACAACGGGCATCCACTGCTGTGCGAGGTTGAACCCTCGCAAGATGAAGACTAAGGAGAAAGGTACGTGTTGAGNNCGCAACGGCACGAGTTCATTACGGTTGAACACCTGTTGTTGGCGTTGCTTGACGATAGCGCTGCGCAGGCTGTCCTTCGGGCCTGTAGCGCCGACATCGACGCCTTACGCGGTGATGTCTCGGAGTTTATCGATGCGACAACACCTTTAGTACCTGGTGAGGACGAGGTCGATACGCAACCGACATTGGGGTTCCAACGCGTTCTTCAAAGGGCTGTTTTTCATGTGCAAAGTTCCGGGAAAACAGAAGTGACCGGAGCTAATGTTTTAGTGGCTATTTTTTCCGAGCAAGAAAGCCAAGCGGTCTATTTCTTGAAAACTCAAGACATTTCGCGTCTCGATATCGTTAATTTTATTACGCACGGTGTGAGTAAAGACGAGGGTGATGAGGGCGTTGACGGTGATGAGCTGCAAGCGAGCGGTGAGTCTTCGGAAGGCGATGGAGAAGAGGAGAGTCCGCTCAATAAATATGCCACCAACTTGAACGAGGAGGCTGCTCACGGGCAAATAGATCCCCTTATTGGTCGTCTGGATGAGGTCGAGCGTGTCGCTCAAATTTTAGCGCGAAGGCGTAAGAATAACCCCCTGTTGGTGGGTGAGTCGGGTGTGGGCAAAACGGCCATTGCAGAAGGGTTGGCGAAGCTTATTGTCGACGGGCAGGTCCCCGACACGTTAAAAACCGCCGAGGTGTTTTCTCTTGACTTGGGAGCGCTACTTGCGGGAACCAAGTACCGTGGCGACTTTGAAAAGCGTTTTAAGGGCGTGCTTGCAGACCTTAAGCGTCGCGAAGGTTCAATTTTGTTTATCGACGAAATTCATACGATTATCGGTGCGGGCGCGGCGTCGGGTGGGGTTATGGATGCTAGTAATTTACTGAAGCCACTACTTAGTTCCGGAAAGCTACGCTGTATTGGCTCGACGACCTACGCTGAATATCGCGGTATTTTCGACAAAGACAAAGCCTTAAGTCGCAGATTTCAAAAAGTCGACGTGTTAGAGCCCTCGGTGGAGGACGCATACAAAATTCTCAAGGGGCTAAAGTCTCGTTTTGAAGAGCACCACGGCTTGCGCTACACCGACAAAGCGCTTCGAACGGCGACCGAGATGGCCGATCGTTTTATTACAGACCGATTCTTGCCTGACAAAGCGATTGATGTGATCGACGAAGCGGGGGCGTATCAGCAACTTCAGCCCGTGAGTAAGCGCAAGAAGGTCGTGGGTCCAGGCGATATTGAAGCAGTGGTTGCGAAAATCGCTCGAATTCCCCCAAAAACAGTGACCAGCGACGACCGAGAGTTGCTCGAAAAGCTCGAGAGCAATCTGTCCTTAGTCGTGTTTGGGCAGAACAAGGCCGTCAGTCAATTGGTCAGCTCCATTAAGCTTGCGCGTGCCGGCTTACGCTCCGGTGACAAACCGATTGGCAGCTTCCTCTTGGCCGGCCCTACGGGTGTAGGTAAAACAGAAGTGACCAAGCAGTTGGCGATGCAGTTAGGACTTGAGTTGCTCCGATTTGATATGTCCGAGTACATGGAGCGGCACACCGTATCGCGGTTGATTGGGGCCCCTCCGGGCTACGTAGGGTATGACCAAGGTGGTCTGTTAACAGACGCAGTCACCAAACACCCACATTCTGTAGTGTTACTTGATGAAGTCGAGAAAGCGCATCCAGAGGTCTTCAACTTACTGCTTCAAGTAATGGACCACGGAACACTTACGGATAATAACGGACGAAAAGCTGATTTTAGGAACGTGATCGTTGTGATGACTACGAACGCCGGTGCCGAGAGTGTCTCCAAGCGATCGATAGGTTTCTCTGACCAAGACAACAGTACGGATGCGTTAGAAGCGATTAATAAATTGTTTACGCCCGAATTTAGAAATCGACTCGATGCTATTGTGCCTTTCGAACCATTGGGTCAGGACGTGATCCTTACAGTCGTCGACAAGTTCCTCACGGCCCTGCAGACGCAGCTTGACGAGAAGCGCGTTCAGCTGCACGTTGACGAACCGGCACGCGAATGGCTAGTCACTGAGGGTTATGACCGAAACATGGGCGCTCGCCCGATGGAGCGAGTCATTCAGGAGCACATCAAGAAGCCGCTGGCGGAAATGGTGCTTTTTGGCGCCCTGGCCAAGGGCGGTATTGCCAAGGTCTCGGTCAACCTTGACGGCGATGGACTCACGGTCTCCTCGGAGACTGAGACCGTCAACGAAGCAGTGCCTGCCTAGCGCGGCAGTGTTTGTCCAAAACTCACGGTTTTCCTAGCGCGCACTTTCCTATAGAGTGCGCGCCATCACTTTATTACTGGAAAGGCTTAATGGCTAAAGAAGATCAGATCGAAATGGAAGGGGAAATCATAGACACACTCCCCAACACAACGTTTCGAGTGCGACTTGAGAATGGGCATGTCGTGACAGCGCATATCTCAGGGAAGATGCGTAAGAACTACATTCGGATTCTCACGGGAGACAAGGTCCGTGTTGAAGTCACCCCCTACGACTTGAGTAAAGGGCGAATTACCTATCGAGAGCGTTAAGTTACGGTCTCGATTCATTGGGAATGTTAACGACGGGAATTGCTGAGAGCTCGCTCACCGGTTCGTTGTCTACGCCATGCCATCGCCCGTTACTGAGCAGCTCAAGTGGCCTGAAACGGGTCTTATAGCTCATTTTACGGCAACCCTCTATCCAGTACCCCAAATAGACAAATGGTAGATTGAGCTTTTTCGCATGCGAGATCTGAAGCAGTACTGCCAACGTTCCTAGACTTCTTTTGGCACAGTCGGGATCATAAAACGTGTAGATCGCCGCGAGCCCGTCGAGCATTTCGTCGGAAACGGCAACGCAAATAAGTTTATCCCGATCGTACAGCCTAAAATATTGCGTGCACGCTAAGCTGTCGTTTAAAAACGACTCATATTGCTCCCTGTCGGGCGGGTACATATCTCCATCAGCATGCGTTTGTGTTATGTATCGTTCGTAGAGCTCGTAGGCCTCGTCGTCATTTACCGAGTGTGTGATTCGCAGCGTCAGGTCCCGATTCGCCTGTAAGACTCGTTTTTGACTTTTGGACGGGGTGAAGTCCCGGACCGCCACGCGAGCCGCTGTGCAGGCATTGCAGCTGTTGCAGTGTGGTCGGTAAACGTGGTCGCCACTGCGTCGGAAGCCCATCGTTGACAACTCTGTGTAGAGCTCTGGCGTAATCTTTTGTCGCGGATCCACGAATAGGGTAGTGGCCTCCCTATCGGGCAGGTACGAGCAACGGTGCGGAAACGTTGTAAATACCTTAATTTCTCTTAAGTTCGCAGTCACGGCTTGTCGTCTAGTCCCAATCTTGAAGGCCAGCACGTTGCACTTATGCCGCCGAGTGGCGGTCTGCGCATACACCGAGACATCGGCACGCTCACCTCATTAGTCGAAAGCCTAGCCGGGTCGGAGCGCTTCGTATAGGGGTAACAGCAACAACTTGGGCTGAGTAGTCTATTTAACTTGGACGCCTTAGGGACCTCTACCGGAGGGCAATCTGAGGGTGAGGCCTATTGCAACGGCAGACTCAATGATACTTGCTCGCGACTCACTGTGTGGCGAGTCGCTCCCGTCCATATTAAACTCAGGCGTTCGGACCTGACTGTTGGGTCAGCCATCCACTACGAGAGTGAGTCTTTAGAATGACAGATAACCGCTATCTCAAGGCCTACGGGGTTCTTGCACTGGGGCTTCTCCTGCTGTGCGGCCTGGTTTTGAACCTGGGGGAACGTCACGGTCAGCAACTGATGAGTGAATCAGGCCCGATCGAAGTGGCCTCTGCCGTGGGGTACTTTGTGTGCGCCCTGTATATGATCGCTCGCGGTGGACGAGATTTTCTTGTCTCACGGGGCTACTTTGTCGCTTTGACGCTGCTCTTTGGTTTACGTGAGCTTGATTTCGATAAAGCCTTCACGACGATGGGAATTCTAAAGTCCCGATTTTACTTGAGCACTGACGTTCCCTTGCAGGAAAAGGTCATTGGACTACTCGTTATTGCGCTTATTTTTTGGACCCTCTTCAAGCTGCTACGAAACCATTTCATTGAATTTCTGCACGGGCTGAAGCAGCGCTCGCCCGTCGCCATTGGCGTCGCGGTCACCTTCTTTCTGTTGGCGTTCTCCAAGTCTATCGATGGGCTGGCCAGGAAGTTACAGCCCTTTGGGATTGAGACCAGTGCTGAGGTGTCACGTTGGGCAGGATCTGTCGAGGAGGTGCTCGAGCTTGGCATTCCCATTTATATGGTGCTGACCTTTCATGCGTGGCTCTCGCGCCCTAGAGCCTGAAGCCTTACCTACTGTTAGTGGCCTCGGTCCACCTTATGGAATACGCACGTCGAGTGTTTACCTAGGACTCAGTCTGAAAGTGAGACGGCTGCTTGTAGTGCCTGCTCAAACTCCTCTCGCGATATGAGGGACATGCCAAGCGATGACAAGTGTTCACTGGGCATCTGGCAGTCAATCAAGTCTAAGTCGCCAAAGACGTGGCCGCTGCAAAGAGCATGAAGCGCAAATTTCGACGCATTGGTTGCCTTTGAGAACATAGACTCGCCAAAGAAGATCGACCCTAATTTTACGCCGTACAGTCCACCGACAAGTGACCCCTGGTCCATGACCTCGATGCTGTGGGCGTAGCCTAGGTGATGAAGTTCTTGGTAAGCGTCTTTCATTGGCGGGCTAATCCAAGTCGCTTCTCGCTCGGGCGTGAGGGCAGCGCAGGCATCGACAACGTTATGAAACTGTTGGTTGACCTCGATCAACCAATCGGTGCGACGCAAAAATTTTCGGAATGACGTTGAAGCATGAAAGTTCTCCGGCTTCAAAACGGCCCGCGGGTTAGGCGTCCACCAAAGAATAGGCTCGTCAGCCTCGTACCACGGAAAAATGCCTCGTCGATAAGCCTCCAGCAGACGCTCGACGCTGAGGTCGCCGCCGACGGCAAGCAATCCATTAGGGTCCTGAAGTGCCGTGACGGTCGGTGGGAAGGGTTCCATTGACCGTGATCAGCGAGCGTTAAGACTCAGCGTCCAGAAACTTTTCGGCATCAAGCGCTGCCATACAGCCAAACCCCGCAGAGGTAATGGCTTGGCGGTACACGTGATCAGACACGTCGCCCGCGGCGTAGACGCCTGCAACGGAGGTCAGAGTTGCATTACCATCGAGTCCGGAACTGGTTCGAATATAGCCATCGGTCATATCAAGCTGGCCCGCAAAAATCTCAGTATTAGGCTTGTGCCCGATAGCAATAAAGACGCCATCGACGGCGATATCCATCATGGTTGTGTCGAGAGTGGAGGACAAGCGGACGCCGGTTACGCCTGATGCATCACCAACAACCTCCTCGAGCTGACGATGCCAGTTCAGTGTGATGCGACCCTCTTCAGCTCTCGCAAACAGGCGGTCCTGCAGTACCTTTTCGGCGCGGAGCTCATTGCGTCGATGAACAAGGTGCACTTTGCTGCACAGGTTAGACAAGTAAAGTGCTTCTTCAACAGCGGTATTACCGCCGCCGACAACGACCACTTCTTTATTCCGGTAGAAAAAACCGTCGCAGGTGGCACAGGCACTTACCCCTTTACCCATGAATGCCGTTTCACTCGGCAAGCCGAGGTATTGTGCTGACGCCCCCGTCGCAATGATCAGTGCGTCACAACTGTATTCGTGTGACCCCTTGAGAGTAAAAGGTCGTTTCGACAAATCGACGGAATCGATGTGATCAAAAACAATGGACGCATCATAGCGCTCGACATGCGCCTGCATCTCTTCCATCAGTGCCGGACCCTGCAAACCCTCCGGACCACCAGGCCAATTTTCTACCTCGGTAGTTGTAGTCAGTTGGCCGCCTTGCTGCATCCCCGTGATGACAACGGGTGCTAGGTTCGCTCTTGCGGCATAAACCGCGGCCGTATAGCCCGCTGGCCCCGAGCCTAAAATAACCAATCTGTGATGATGTTTTGAACTCATTCGCGTGGATTTTCCAAGAAGCCCTAAAAGTGGCGAGGAGGGTAGCGCATTCTGTCTTCTTTCGAAATGCCGATGAACGCAAGATTTGGAAAATAAATGCCCTAAGTACATGAAAAATAGATCTTATTTTAAGAAAATAGGCGTTTTTCTTTGTGATATGATGCGACAAACAAACCGGGAGAGCACCACAGTGTCGGCCAAGAATGCACCTTCAAAATCGGTGAAGGGAGAGCAGGGCACCAGCGCGCCAAGCGCGCTTGCAAGCGTTGGCTTTATCGCGGGCCTCGCAGTCGCTTCTTTTACCGTCGTCAGCCTGACCACGTTCGATACCGCTGATCCCGGATGGAGCTCAAGTGGGTCCGCCAACGGCGTGCTGAATCAAGCCGGGGTAGTCGGGGCTTATTTCGCCGACATGAGTTACTCGTTGGTGGGATTTGTCGCCTTGGTTATTCCTTTGTCCCTTCTCTTTTGGGCGTATCGTCGCGTAAAACCGAGAGATTCTATGGTCCTAACGTCCACGGATCGCGTAATTTCTGGCTTCGGTTGGCTCGCTTTTCTGGGCGCAAGTACTGGGTTGGTCAGCCTGGCTTTGCCTGCCAATGCGTTTTTACCGCAGGGCAGCGGCGGTATTGTTGGGTACGCTATCTCCCATTGGTTCACGGCAGCATTTTCCGATTTTGGAGCGCGGTTACTGTTGAGCTTTTGCACATTGCTTGGCGGGACGTTGGCGCTCGATGTCGATTGGTTAAAGGTCGCAGATAAAGTCGGCGCAATAACATTAGGGGCCTTAGCTGCCGCACGGACGCGCATCGATGACTTTAATGACCGACGTAAGCTCAGGCAGGAGAAGAGTAAGCGAAGTCTTCAGATCGCCGAGCATGTCGAGAAAGAGAAGCGCAGACCACCGTTAAAAATAAAACCGCCCAAACTTTTAGACGGCGTAAGTAAAAAAGTCGAGAAGGCCAAGCAGCAAGCACTATTTGAGCTACCTGAGCTAATGCCAATGCCGCCGCTTGAGCTTTTGGATGCACCGACACACTCGGGCCCGCGCGGGTACTCAGCGTCAGAATTAGAGTCGTTATCGCGGTTGCTTGAGCTCAAACTTGCCGACTTTGGTATCACCGCTGAGGTCGTTTCGGTTTATCCAGGTCCAGTGGTGACTCGCTTTGAAATACAACCTGCAGCGGGCGTAAAGGTGAGTCGCATCTCGAATCTGGCAAAAGATCTGGCGCGCTCATTGGCTGTAAACTCTGTTCGGGTGGTCGAGGTCATTCAAGGGAAAAGTGTTGTTGGTATTGAGATTCCAAACGCAGATCGTCAGACCGTCAACTTCAGAGACGTATTGAGTTCCGAAATTTTTGAGGATGCGAAGTCACCACTGACCATTGCGCTCGGACACGATATCTCGGGTACGCCAGTGGTCGCCGACCTGGGTAAGATGCCCCACGTTTTGGTTGCAGGAACCACTGGTTCAGGAAAGTCAGTCGGCGTGAACTGCATGCTGGTGAGTCTGCTTTACAAGGCGACGCCCGATGAAGTCCGATTAATTTTGGTTGACCCCAAGATGCTTGAATTATCTGTCTACGACGGTATTCCGCATCTGCTGACGCCAGTCATTACGGACATGAAAGACGCGGGCAATGGACTCCGATGGTGCGTGGCTGAGATGGAACGACGTTACAAACTGATGTCATTACTCGGCGTCAGAAACCTTGCAGGCTATAACCGGAAAGTAGCAGATGCGGAAAAAGCAGGCAGCGCAATTGATGATCCTCTTTGGAAACCCGACCCGGTACTTGAGTTGACGGGGGAGGAACAAACGGCACCTGCGCTAACCACCTTGCCAAGCATTGTCGTTGTTATTGACGAGTTTGCTGACATGATGATGATTGTGGGCAAAAAGGTAGAAGAACTCATTGCCAGGATCGCTCAAAAAGCGCGAGCGGCCGGCATCCACTTAGTGCTGGCTACACAGCGACCGTCGGTCGACGTGATTACCGGATTGATCAAGGCCAATATTCCCTCACGTGTAGCATTCTCAGTGTCATCGAAAATCGATTCTAGGACTATTTTGGATCAGGGCGGTGCGGAGCAGTTATTGGGTTATGGGGACATGTTGTATTTGCCATCGGGCTCAAGCACGCCGACGCGTGTGCACGGCGCATTTTGCTCAGATGAAGAAGTACACCGGGTCGTTGCAGACTGGCGTAGACGTGGGACCCCCGATTTTATTGAGGGACTGTTAGACGAAGGAGGGCAGACGCCTGTTACTGCGCAAGAGCTACAGTCTGCCGCGTCGTCTGACGAGGATCCTGAAAGTGATGCTCTTTATGATGAGGCAGTGCATTACGTCTGCAGCAGTAGGCGCGCGTCTATCTCCTCCGTACAGCGCAAGTTACGGATTGGCTACAACCGCGCGGCGCGGCTCATAGAAACCATGGAGGCAACCGGCGTCGTTACCTCAATGGGGACGAATGGCCAGCGTGAGGTTCTTGCGCCGCCACCGCCAGGGAGCGACGGTTGATCTTTCGTCTAGTCTTTTGTTGTTTGGTATTGCTCAGTTCTAACAGTCGATCTGATGATGCATGGCCTTTGGCGACTGCGGTGGCAGCAAGTGGCGTTTTCTCGCAAATTTCAAGTGATTCCTCAGGGACCCCCCTTGTCGTAACGAGCGGCTCGTTTTCAACGATAAAGCCCGACCTGTATCGATGGGAGATTGAATCACCTGATCGACAGCTTTTACTCCTCAACGAAGACGGGTTTTGGCAGTGGGACAAGGACCTCGACATTGTCATACTCCGCGACCGTCCTAACCTCGAGGATCTACCCTTGGCTCGAATCTGGGAGGGTCACTCAGCAGACTCCCAATCAGTCGGGTCGTCAGATACCGTTTTACCCGCTGGCATAGAGCGGATTACGCTTGTCTCAAGCGCTACTGACACGATTGAAATCCGACTCACCGATGCTTTGGACCAAGAGACTGTTCTCAGGCTGAGACTTGGTGAGACGTCTAATCTCAGTCCTAGTGACTTTGCATTCGAGTTTCCTGATGGCGCGGAGTTTTACAACGAGTCTTCAGCCGTCGCACCCTCGGTCACATCAGAGACAGCGCCATGAACCTGTTGGCATTGGCTCTCGGTGGTGCGTTGGGTGCCGTTTCACGTTATGGAATCGGACAACTTTTGACGACGAGTGGAGTTGCGCATCTGCATGTTGCGACATTTTCAGTGAACGTCGCAGGTGCTTTTTTTATGGGCTTCCTGTTCGTTGCTTTTGAACGACTAGAGGCGCCAGAGGCGCTCCGTATGGGCCTGGCAGTAGGCTTCCTTGGTGCTTTCACCACGTTTTCAGCTTTTTCATTAGAGCTGTTGTCCGATATCCAAGAGGGGTATTTTATGCGCGCCGCCCTCTACGCCACGTTATCCGTGCTCATTTGCCTCATCAGTTGCATGCTCGGGTTTTACTTAGCACGATCGATTGTCGACTAATTTTAATTTAGCGGTAAACTACCGGCCCCAATCACCGGCCTTCGAATGACATCATGCTCGACATCAAACAGGTTCGGCAGGACCCTCAACAAATAGCAAAAGCACTAAAGAAAAAGCGTTTTGAGTTCCCCGTCGAGGAGTTTTTGCGACTCGACTCGGAGCGTAAAGCGGCCGATATTAGGTCCCAGGAACTGCTCGCCGAGCGAAAAAAAGCCTCAAAAGCCGTCGGCGCCCTGATCGCCCAAGGTAAAACTGTTGACGAAGCAAAGGCTGAGGTTAACGACGCATTAGCGCGAATATCGAGCGAGCTTGATGCGGCGGTTGAGCGGGCAAAGAACGTACAGACGTTGCTCGATGAACTGCTTATGGGTACGCCTAATGTCCCTGACGCGGCCGTGCCCGCGGGTCTGGACGAGGCGGACAATGAAGAAGTACTCGTTTGGGGCACGCCGAGGACCCTGTCGTTCGATGCAAAAGATCATGCCGATCTGGGTGAGGCCTTAGGCCAGCTAGATTTTGAAATGGCCGGGAAGATCACAGGTAGTCGGTTTAGCGTCTTGCAGGGCCCCCTTGCGCGTCTTCAGCGCGCACTGGCTCATTTTATGCTGGATCTTCATACGACGGAGCACGGCTACACTGAGGTTTACGTGCCCTTTATGGTCAACAGTGAATCGCTCTACGGCACGGGTCAATTGCCTAAGTTCGCTGAAGATGCGTTTAAAATTGAGGGTGACTCGGGCTATTACTTAATACCGACGGCTGAAGTCCCGGTAACCAATATGCTCCGTGATCGAATTTTAGAGGCCGATGAACTCGGCGAGGAGGGCGTTAAGTACACGGCGCATACACCTTGCTTTAGAAGCGAAGCAGGCAGTTATGGACGCGATACACGCGGTCTTATTCGCCAGCACCAGTTTGAAAAGGTCGAATTAGTCCAGGCGGTGCGTCCCGATCAGTCCGACGCCGCTTTGGAGACCTTGACGTCTCACGCAGAGGCAGTACTGCAGCGACTCGAGCTCCCATACCGAAAGGTTCGGTTGTGCGGGGGCGATCTTGGATTTAGTGCTGCAATGACCTACGACTTGGAGGTCTGGTTGCCCGGTCAGAGTGCCTTCAGAGAGATTTCGAGCTGCTCGAATTTTCGAGACTATCAATCCAGACGGATGCAAGCACGCTGGCGTAACCCCGATACGGGCAAGCCCGAACTGTTGCATACCTTAAATGGCTCGGGTCTTGCCGTTGGCAGGACGTTGGTCGCTGTTGTGGAGAATGGGCAGCAGGCCGACGGGACCATCAAGCTCCCAGCGGCACTCGTCTCGTATTTTGGCGGCGATACTGTCGCTGCCACTTAATAGGGCGCCTATGCGTTAAGGCGTGTCGATCCTGGCCATAATAGGCCCACGCAGATTAATGGCATCGGCAAGAATGCGCGCGGTCTCCGTGATGAGAGCGTCTTGCTCCTCATCATCAGCCTCTTCCGCTAGCTCATCGCCTAAGCCGATAGTTTCTGGATCATCAGTCCCTTCAGCCTCGTCATCCTCGGTGTCGACAAAGAGATCGTCTAGCGACGCGAGGGTAGGGAGGCCCTTCGCTACCCGGCGCGTGTTCTCAATCGCCAAGTACTGCAGTTCTTGCGCTTCCCGCAGTGCTACGCGGGTCGCCTGATTGAGTGGAATCGTCTCAGCGCCCCGAATCGTCTTTGCGAGCGTCTTTTGATCCCATATGTACTGAAAGTCGGGATCCTGATTAGCGCGCTCAGTGTGTTTTGCGACCAAAGTGGGAAGAATGGTGTTCACTGCACCATAGTCTTTGTGGCGAATAGGCGAGATTCTGTCCCAGTCCAGCGCTTTATCTAAGGCGCTTTCACCAATCTCGTCATGTTGAAGCAGTGACGGATAACGAATATCAGGTATGACGCCGCGATGTTGTGTACTGTCACCCGAGATGCGATAAAACTTACTCTCAGTGATCTTGAGTTGCCCCTCGGGCAAGTCGAGCAGGGTTTGCACGGTGCCTTTCCCAAAACTTTGGTCGCCAACGACAATGGCGCGACCGTAATCCTGCAGTGCGCCGGCAAAGATCTCGGACGCAGAGGCACTCAATCGGTCAATCATGACGGCCATTGGGCCGTCGTAGTAGGGGCCTCGTCGACGTTTTCCGTCTCGCCACACGCGACTTCCGGAACCGCGTATCTGCACTGTCGGACCGTACTCAATAAACAAACCCGTGAGCTCATTGGCTTCGCGCAACGAGCCGCCACCATTACCTCGAAGGTCGATAACCAGCCCGTCGACACCCTGTTCATTAAGCTCGTTTACAAGCGTCGAGACATCGCGTGATGTAGAACGAAAATCGGGATCACCCTGGCGGTAGGCTTCAAAGTCAAGATAGAAGGCGGGCACATCAATCACACCTATTTTCCGACTATTGCCATTCAAGTCATTGATTTCAATGATTTTTGACTGAGCAGCTTGCTCCTCAAGTCGCACCTCATTGCGCACAATAGCGAGCCGGCGCAACTCATCAGAACGTCCGGAGGCCGGTATGACATCGAGCCGCACAACCGTGCCTTTTTTGCCCCTAACGAGGTCCACAACGTCGTCAAGCCGCCAACCGATGACATCGACCATAGGCCCCTCATCACCTTGTCCTACCGCTACGATAAGCTCCGTGGCCTTGAGGTTGCTTTGCTTATCAGCTGGACCCGCTGGCACTACCCGAACGACCTTTACGTATTCGTCTTCATTTTGTAAGACGGCGCCAATCCCTTCCAGACTGAGCTTCATGTCGATGTCGAAATTTTCCGCCCTTCGTGGCGAAAAGTAGCTGGTGTGAGGCCCAAATTGAGAGGTCAGGGCGTTGGCATAGACCGCAAAAACATCTTGTGCATTGTATTGGCTCAGCCGCAAGCGTTGGTTCTCGTAACGTCGCGTTAGGGTGGGTGCAATCTCATCTGCGGCCTTGTCAGCCAGCCTTAAACCGAGAACCTGATTTTTCAACCGTTTGCGCCAACGATCATCAAGCTCGGACTGGGTCTTCGCCCAGTCGCGCTCGGTGGGATCTGAGGCGAGGAACTCATCGACCTCAAAGTCAAACCCGACGACCCGTTCATCCATTGTATCGATAACCTCATCGAGTCGTGCGCGCGCAAGCGCGTCATAGCGGTTGAAGATCTCAAACGACGCCGTGACATTACCCTTGCGGCCGTGATCATCGAGGACTGCTGCAAACCGGTCAAAGCGTTCGATGTCGCGCGCTGTAAAGTAGAGATGGGAGGGGTCGAGGCGTTCAAGGTAACTGTTGAGATGTTCTCTCGACATCACGTCATTATAACGCCGGTCGACGTAGTGACTGTCCTCAAGCTTCTCAATGAGTGCGCGCAACGTCTCAGACTGCGGGCCAGTGGGTGTCAACGCAGTCGCGTGTCCGTTATGACTGAGCGAAAGTAGAACCCAAGCTAGTGCCGTTAAACCTCGTGCAACCATGCCGTAATCTCTTCAGTGATGTTGGTGGAGTACGGAGATATTGAGTCATCCGTTGTGAGCGATGAGTAGAGTATCGCAGATGTGCGCTAAACCACAGTAAGTCGGTGTGGGCAGGTTGGACGGCTTTGCTACATACTCAATTTAACATAATATACATTATGCGCAGTGTATTGGGAATCAAACCGTAACCTCGCTATGCTCGCAGCTGAGACAATTTGGTGCACTATTCTCTCTATGGACGAAGGTTTTTCTCGCGTCGCCAACACGGCGAACGCCACCCCATTACAGCAGAGCCGGTTTTGCACCTGCCCGTTAATAAGCTAGGGAATGCAGACACTCGGGACATCGAGGATATTTTTCCGCGTCAAAACGAAAGCGGTGATTCTGTAACCTGACCTGATGATGCCTTGAGCGCTTATATAGGCCCCAGGACGGATCCGCCGTCAACGATTAACGAGGTGCCGTTCATGTAGGAGCCCGCATCGCTAACGAGTAACAGCAAAGGCCCCGTTAACTCGCTGAATTCTCCCACTCGTTGAGGGAGCAGACGCTGTATGTAGGCCCTCCCCCGGTCCGAATTAAATTCATCCTCGTTGATCGCAGTTGCAAAGTAACCCGGACACAGCGAGTTGACGCGGACACCCGAGCGGGCGAGCTCGATCGCCATATTTTTAGTGAGTTGGTCGATTGCTACCTTCGACACGTTGTAGTCGGCTTTTTGATTGCCTGAGACGTGACTGTAAATCGAGCCCGTGTTGACGATCGAGCCGCGGCGTTGATGCTTCATCCGTTTCGCACTCGCTTGGGCCACTCGCCACGCCCCGTTCAGATTGACATCAAGCACAGCCGCCCACTGCGACTCCTCCGCATCGACAAACCGTGTTGGCGCACTAGCGATACCCGCATTGTTGACCACAATATCGAGTGTTTCGAACATCTCGTCGAGTTGCGTAAAACCCTGTTCAACACTCTTGGCCGAGGTCACGTCCATAGCCAGTGCGTGGGCACAGCCGCCCGCCGCTTCAATTCTTGAAACGACACTGGCGAGCTTATCGGTTCGTCGTGCGGCCAAAACCACTGTGGCCCCGGCCGCAGCAAGGACTTCTGCAAAATGTTCACCCAAGCCACTTGAGGCACCAGTCACTAATGCAACCGTGTGCTCGAGAGAGAACAGCTTAGGGATATTCAAGGTCGTGTCCTCGTCATTAACATCGCCATGGGTGTGTCTTCAAATCGGCCTAGTCATTGCCACACCTTATGCTAGAGGAAACGTCGATCAGAAATGCGCTTCCAAACACGCAGGGCGAGCCGATCAATGACGGCCTCTGCGCCGACCCCGATCCTCTCAGCGAGTCGCTGCTTACGCTTGTATCGAACTTCGATCAGCTCGCGCTCCCCCGCTATCTGCAACAAATAGGCGTCAGATGTCGTAATCTCATCGATGAGCCCCACGTCCAGCGCTTGTCTGCCGTACCATACCTCTCCCGTAGAAATCTTATCAATATCAAGAGTTTGCCGATTTTCGAGAACAAACTGCTTGAATAAATCATGAGTGTCTTCGAGTTCAGATTCGAACTTCCTGCGGCCTTTGTCGGTATTTTCTGCGAACATAGTGACTGTGCGTTTAAACTCACCTGCAGTGAACTGTTCTACGTCAACGTCGTTTTTCTTTAGTAAGCGGTGAAAGTTAGGCAGTTGGGCGACAACGCCGATCGAACCGAGGACAGCGAAGGGGGCAGCGATAATGCGATCGCCCACGCATGCCATCATGTAGCCACCACTGGCAGCAACCTTGTCGACAGCGATGACCAAGTTGACGCCCGCGTCTCGGATTCGGGTGAGCTGGCTCGCGGCCAGACCGTAACCATGGACAACGCCGCCAGGGCTTTCTAAGCGCAGAAGAATATCGTCTCCCGCTTGAACATTCGGTAAGACTGCTGAAATCTCTTCTCTTAGGGCATCGACTTGTGACGCCATCGTGTCGCCCTCAAAGTCCAAAATAAAAGTGCGAGGCTTTTCGCTGGTAATCTCTAGCGCATCAGTCGCTGTCTTTGAGGCGGCCTTGGCCCGTGCCTTATCGGACTTAGCCCGTTCTTTGTCGGCCTTTTTCTCTAACTTCGCTCGAAGCTTCGACGTCTGCTCGGTGTCAGATAGCTCACGAATACTGGCGTTGTAGGCATCAAAGCGATCATTTATGGATCGCACATCAATATACCCCTCGTCTGCCATCTTATTCTTCTGACCGGCACTGGCAGCAATGACGAGAATAACCGCAATGATCGCCACCACGATGAGGAGCGTTTGAGTTGCAAACAACCCTATTTCATACAAAAATTCCAAGAGATAATTCCTACTTTCGTGATGACAAAAACGAGTTGATTAATTGGCCTGCAATTGAAAAGGCGGGCGGTATCGGGGGAAGGTTATCAGGTTTGCACCACAGCGCCTCATCAATCTCTTCAGGATCGATATTGATCTCCCCACCTGTCCAGCGCGCAGTAAAGCCAAGCATTAACTGGCCTGGAAAAGGCCAAGGCTGAGATCCGTGATAACGAATGTCATCAACCGTGAGGCCGACCTCCTCCATGACCTCTCTCTGGACGGCTTGTTCGCACGACTCTCCCGGCTCAACAAAACCCGCAAGGCAACTGTAAAAGCGGCGGTTGGCGCCCGCTCCTGCGGCGAGCAAGCACTCGTCGTCTCGAGTGACCAGCATAATGACACAGGGCGACAATCGAGGGTAAACACTGAGGTTGCACGTGTTACAGCATCGACTCTGCCCCTTATCGGCAAGCGTTGTTGCGCCGCCACAGCGACCACAGTAAGCGTGCTCTCGGTCCCAAGTCAGAAGCTGATACGCTCTCCCGACAATGTCAAAGCGTGTGGTGGACAGGCGTCCCAACAGTGCAAATAAATTGCCACTGGTGTACTTCATCATGTCCATGGCGCTTGTTTCAACCGAGCAGGCATAGACGGGCCTCTTGTCAAGAAAACCCACTGGCGTTAGTCCAGAAACACGATCAAAATCCGACTCTAACTGAGCGAGAGGAAGGGGCGCACCCTGCTCTCCCATCAGCTCTCCGATCAGGTTGCGGCCTTGAAAAGCCCAAACCAAGTCACTGGGACCTGCGGGACCTGTGGGCCTTACGAAATCCAACATAGAATACTCCTTTGGCGCACAGTCTAGGTCACAGGGTCCTCTGCGCTCAAGGTGTTACGCTCTCGATCGTCTAAAACGTCTTTTCAATCAATCCGTTGTTCGTATAACCTGACCCAGAGAGTCACTCGTCCAATCGAAGATTGGCTGCGTAACTCACACGTGTTTAAGGCGCCTTAACACCCACCATAAAAAGGACGATGTTGTATGAATAGCGCGGTAGGTAACCCTTATTGGAGTAATTTTTTGGGCGCTTCGCCCGATTGGTATAAAAAGACGATTATTGCGTTTTTAATTGTTAATCCCATTTTGCTGTACACGGCAGGCCCCTTCGTCACAGGGTGGGTGCTCATCGGACAATTTATTTTCACACTGGCCCTAGCACTGCAGTGTTACCCGCTTCAGCCCGGTGGCCTGCTGGCCATTGAGGCGGTCGCAATTGGCCTGGCCGAGCCTCAAACCGTATTTCACGAGGCGGAGGCAAACTTTGAAGTCATTTTGCTATTGATGTTCATGGTTGCGGGCATTTACTTCATGAAGGAGTTGCTCCTCTACATTTTCACGAAAATTTTACTACGCGTTAAGTCCAAGAAGTTATTGTCGCTGCTGTTTTCGTTAGTGGCGGCTGTGCTGTCGGCGTTTTTGGACGCGCTGACGGTGACCGCTGTGTTAATCAGCGTGGGTGTGGGGTTCTTCACGGTATATCACAAGGTGGCATCGGGAACGGTCTTTGACGATTCGCAGCACGATCACACCACCGATCAAGCCGTGAAAGCGGAAAACGAGGCTGATTTAGAGGGGTTTAGAGCGTTCTTAAGAAGCTTGCTGATGCACGGTGCCGTCGGCACGGCTCTGGGCGGCGTGTGCACCTTGGTTGGTGAGCCTCAGAACCTTCTAATTGCTACGGTAGCGGGCTGGGATTTCGTCGAATTCTTTCTCCTCATGGCGCCGATTACGATGCCTGTTTTAGCAGCAGGTTTGCTGACCTGCCTGTTGCTTGAGCAAACAAAGATTTTGGGTTACGGCGCGGAGTTGCCGCCTCGTGTGCGGACGGTGCTTGAAGCGTTTCAAGAGCAAGAGAATGCTAAGGCGACACCGGCCTCAAACGCTCGGCTCGTCATTCAAGCGTTGGTTGCTGGCGTACTCGTTGTGGGGCTCGCCTTACACTTGGCCGCCGTAGGCCTCATCGGTTTAATGGTTATCGTGCTACTTACTGCGTTTAACGGCATTGTCGAGGAACACAAACTTGGGCACGCTTTTGAAGAGGCGTTACCATTTACCGCCCTTTTAGTGGTGTTTTTTGCGATTGTGGCAGTGATCCACGAACAGCATCTCTTCTCCCCCGTTATCAATGCAGTGCTCGCGATGGAGAGCAGTGTAAGGCCAGGGATGTTCTTCCTTGCGAACGGCGTTTTATCAATGATTTCAGACAACGTATTTGTCGCGACGGTGTACATATCGGAAGTGAAAGCAGCACTCGACAATGGTGTGATTACTAGGGCGGAGTTTGATCAGCTAGCAGTCGCAATCAATACCGGCACCAACCTCCCATCGGTCGCAACGCCAAATGGGCAAGCCGCGTTCTTGTTTTTGCTGACCTCAGCATTGGCGCCACTCATTAGACTCTCTTATGGTCGAATGGTCATTATGGCGTTGCCGTACACGGTCGTGCTGACTGTTGTTGGCCTTATCGCGGTAATCTATACGCTCTGAGCATCCGCGGGCAGTTGTGGCGGCTTATCGGCGCCACACTGCTCCGTTTTCAGAGGCCTTTGTCAACGTATCCAAGCGTGCCTCATGGTCCGCCATTTCGTCAGGCGAGGGCTTTATGACCTTGAGCGGCGATCTTGACGCTGTGAGTCGACGAATTGCGGTTTGCGCGCCAGCTCCCGTAGAGCCACCCTCCTCCTCCGCCAGACCCAGTGTTGTTTGCCCACCGGTCATCAAAAGGTAAACGTCGGCGAGTATCTCCGCGTCTAACAGGGCGCCGTGAAGCGTGCGATTGCTGTTATCGACCGCGTAACGTTGGCACAGGGCATCAAGACTATTCCGCTGACCAGGATGTTTACTTCGAGCGAGTTGCAGGCTGTCTGTGATTTTACAGAGTGTGCTGAGGCGTTGCGCTTGCGCGCTGGCTATTTGAAACTCTGAGTCGATGAAACCCACGTCAAATGGCGCATTGTGAATGACCAACTCAGCGCCATCTATAAACGCCAAAAACTCATCGGCGATTCGTGCGAAGACCGGCTTATCCGCCAAGAACTCCTCTGTAATTCCATGAACCTCAAGCGCTCCCTGATCGATCGCTCGCTCGGGACGAACGTACTGGTGATAGTGTCGACCAGTCAGTTTTCGATCGATAATTTCAACACAGCCAATCTCGATAATGCGATGGCCCTGGCGGACCTCAAGGCCTGTCGTTTCGGTATCAAGTACAACTTGTCGCACGTTAGCCTCTCTCAACCTCATCCATGGCTAGGTTTGCCAATGCATCAGCTCGTTCATTGCCCTCATGGCCCGTGTGTCCTTTGACCCAGCGCCACTCCACGGTGTGATGCAGGCACTGCAGGTCCAACTGCTGCCAGAGGTCTTTGTTTTTTACAGGCTTTTTCGCGGCTGTGCGCCACCCATTGGCCTTCCAATTGCGAATCCACTTTGTAATGCCGTCTTTCACGTAAGTTGAATCGGTCGTTAGAACAACGCTACAAGGCTCACTCAGCGCCGTAAGCGCACTAATAGCGGCCATCAACTCCATTCGATTATTGGTCGTCTCCGATTCACTGCCTTTGAGCTCTTTCTCGTGTGTTCCAAACCGCAGTACAGCACCCCACCCACCCAGCCCTGGGTTGCCTCGACAGCCACCATCAGTAAAGGCTTCAACTGTTTTCATTGAGTGGACTGCTCGTGCGTTGAGGATGCGTTTTCGCACCCACGACAGGACGTGAGACTGGAATTGGAACAAGGCGTGGACGACTCCGTCGACGCTGCAGACCTTTGATGCCAGCCCCCACCTGTTTTTTTGCGTGAAGTACAAAAGCGCCACCGAACGGAACCTGATGGTCGATTAACCAATCGTCTAAGCGCGCCATCCAGCGAAAGAGGACGCCTTTGCCCAAGGGGCGAATGACTAACTTGTGTCGCGGCCGAGCCACGCGAAAATTCAACAGCGAAAGCCAGTCCGTCAGTCTAGGAAGACGTTCAAGACTTAGTCCGCGCCACTTCGCGGGTGTTATGAATCGGCGGCAGAGCCAGCCTAGACCAAACAGACTTGAGGGATTGAATCCAATAATGAGCAAGTTGCCATTAGGCACCAAAACCCGGTGTATTTCCCGAAGGGTCTGATGGGGATCACTCGACACTTCCAGCGCATGAAAAACGACCACTGTATCAATCGATTCAGTGCCAAACGGGAGGCCTTCATCGCTACAGACTACAGTTTGCGCGCCGTCTACAAGCTCCCCATCGAGGTTTGCAACCAACTTGGTTTGCGAGTGCGCCAANNTCCTCGATCGACATTTCCGGCGGCACACCAAGAAAAAGTGTGTGATACCCAAAGAGTCGCTCTAATTGAACGTCCAATTCATCAATGATTTGTTGGCGCAGTCTGCGACCGACCAACGAGGTCTGATACCACGCGTAAAGGTGGTCTCTCGTGGTTGTACGATGGCGGCCGGAAGCTTGATTTCCCATGGACCAAGGGTATCTTCTCTCATGGGC
>ENA-UZXB01012552-UZXB01012552.1-metagenome-genome-assembly--contig:-Day-2-1m-contig-12552_pt1 | contig 20812 bp, 27 predicted proteins | sample MGYA00260339_ERZ794899 | MGnify/ENA metagenome assembly ERZ794899 | reverse complement strand
AGTTACTACAACCGGTTACAATAACTCAAATTGGGACACCGCATATGGATGGGGCAATCACGCAAGTGGAGGATATCTTAAATCATACAGTGAAACAGATACATTATCTGATGTTATTGGAAGAGGAAATACAACCACAGGTTCAATAAGTTTTACAGGGACAGGTGCTAATACAGGAATTAAATTCAACTCAACAGTTGTTGCTAATGATGGATTCGGAATTAGAGTTAATGGAACATCAAATGCGGGTGAATTAGAATTCTACTCAACTGATGATGATACCGAACCATTCGTATTTAGACATTATACATCGGGACAAGACGGTACAGGTTCTTCGGTTGAATGGTTCAGAATTGGTGCTGGCGGTAATATATCTACACCAGGAACAATATCAGCATCGGGTTACAATGATGGTAATTGGAATACCGCATATGGATGGGGTAATCACGCAAGTGCTGGTTACCTAACATCATTACCGAGTCATAATCATGATGGAAGATACCTTCTCATAGGTGGAAAAGCGGTTGATTCAGACAAACTTGATGGTATTGACAGTGGTACTTTCATGAGAAGAGACACTAATGTAACTTTAGCAAGTGGGTCAAAATTCAGTTTCCATAGTGGTGGTGGTGGTACCACCTTCAGTAATAATCACTATTCAATGGGGGTAGACATTGCTAATGGTGGTTGGAGCAGTCCTAATTATTCGGATCTTATCATTGGTTACCACACAGGAATTAGAATAGGTGCCGCATATGGTGGTACAAGATTCTATAATAACTCACCAACAACAGATACCAATAATACTGGTAATGGTAACGGTAATGAAGGTTTAATAATGACTGTGGGTGGTAATGCTGGATCAAACAGTATTATCGTACAAGGTAATGTAACCGCATCAGGTGGTAATTCAACACAATGGAATCAAGCATATGGATGGGGTAATCATGCAAGTGGTGGTTATGCGAGGTTAGCGTCATCAAACAGTTTTACGAATTCATATAATGAGTTTGGTAACGGAACGGGGAGTGTCTCTAACGATGGTAGTTGGAATGCGAGAGTTAATATCGCAGGATCTTCACACGCAAGACTTGATGTGAAATCTGTTAGTGATGGTATCATCACCACAATGTATTCTCACACAGGAAACAACCGTGGTAAGATTGGTACAATGTCTAATCACGCATTGGGTCTATTGGTTAATGGAACTGAAAGAGCAACATTACACAGTACTGGACTGTTAGAAGTGGATGGACCTATTGATGCTGTAAAAATCAACTTAACGGGAGAAGTAAATATTAATAATAGTACTGCCAATAAAATTAACTTTAATGACTCAAGTGCTTATTGGTTATCAACGGCAAATAATTGGGGATTATATTGGAACACAAGTAGTAATAGTTTAGGATTCCACGGTTCAGGAACAGAAAGAGGGTCAATCGATCTCGATAACGGTAACCTTCAAATGGACGGTACTGGTAGATTTGGTTCTTATATTGCAACTAATACGGGACAGACAAGATCTAAAATTAGATTATGGGATACCGACACCAATTATGCAATTGGATTTAAGAGTGGGTATGATTTTGGACATTTAGGTAACTCATCTGGAACGGGAGGAGAATATGCAATATCGTTCATGCAGAACAACAATTCAACAAGAGGATTTTGGTGGGGTCATTCTGATCATAGTGATGATCAAGGTGCAATGGCACTCACCGCCGATGGTAGATTAAACGTTGCCAAATCAGTATCCATAGGTGAAGGTGAAAACAAAATCAACCCAAGTGGTGTACCACTGTATGTTGAAGGTACAACTGCTGGAGCAACAGTATTTGAAATACAAGGAACACAAGGACAGTTATTCTCAATTACAGACGATTTAACGGGAGATCTATTTACCGTGTCGGATATATCAGGAATACCAATTTTAAGTGTTAATTCGTTAGGTGTTGTAACTGTAGACGATACATTACTTGTAACGGGTGATGTAATTGCATACCACGCATCGGATAAGAGATTGAAGGATAATATCAAACCAATTGAAAACGCAATTGATAAGGTTAAAATGATTGGTGGTTATGAATTTGATTGGAATAAATTATCTAAGAATGAAGGACATGATGTCGGAGTTATAGCACAAGAAATTGAGGAAGTTTTACCTGAATTAGTTGGAACAAGAGGTGATGGTTATAAAGGTGTTAAGTATGAGAAACTAACATCGTTACTGATTGAAGCAATAAAAGACCAACAAATTCAGATTGATGAATTAAAATCTAAACTTGAAAAATAAATGTCATTTCAAAGAGGACCAACATATAATAGTGTAAGTGAAATAAAAGGACCGTCAGGTTTTTATAAAATTGTCACATCGATGGGACCGATAGTAGTATATATCGATCAAGATTACGATGGTGGTGGTTGGGTTTTAGCACTATCTAATAGAGAGAACACAGGAGGGATGAATAATCTTAAGTACGATGATGCAATTAATAATTATAATTATCGAACTGGTGGTTCTGGAAAAAATAGTGCCAACATAGTGGTCACAAGTGATAGGGTAATAAAAACTTTAGGTATAAGTGGTGTAAACTCTTGGTTGGGATTAAAGTTTTGGTCTGAGTTGACAGGAAGAAAAAGTGATAATAAAATTCATGTCACTCAGTTTGTATCTAACTCACCAGTTACACTTAATGATACTTCATCACATAGAAAGAGAACAAGTTGGACATCTACAGGTTTTAACCCAAATTATGGTTTTAATAGTGTAGGTAACATATCCAACCAAGTGGGTGGGTCTACACCAGGTATGTACTCACACGCAAGTAGTGGTAATAGTTTAACCACTTATGACAATGATCAGGATACTAACGGTGGTAATTGTTCTACATATTATAATAATAATCCATGGTGGTATAGTAGCTGTTGGACAGGGAACTATTTTGCTGGTGGGGGTTATCAGGATAGACCTTATTGGGTTAGTTCTGGTGGTGACAACTATGCATATGGTGCTGTTTATATAAAATAGAAATATGGAAATAGAACTTAAAGATATGAAATTGATTTTCACTTTAAATGGTGAAACATACACTCGTACTGTTGAGGATTTGGAGGGAAATTTAATATGGACTAATGGTGAAGAACCGTATGATGAAAACTACGGAATTAAAATTTTTGATGAGTGGGAAACTCAAATGAAACAACTTCCGTTTTGGAAAATTGTAGAAGTAGAAAAAAATTTATAAGATATGTTTGAAAATAGAAGATGGTTGGTAATACCAACAGAAATTACAGGGTCGATTGATTTTAACGAGGTTTTAGAGTCTTCAGTAGAAGGTTTAAGGTTATCATTAGATGGTACTCAAACCTTCGTTAAATACGATGTTACTGAAGTGACATCATCTTTTGAAAGTGTGTTTATAGATGCAGAATCGGGAGAAGAAAAAACCGAGACAGTTGAGTCAGGTGTCTTTGGAAGACCCTCAATCTACTCCGAAGAACACAACGAATATAATCACCAAGAAATTTTATCTCTATTAAGTACTAATAAGTGGAGTGTAAACGATATCAAAGAGTAAGATGGCAACAAATGGTGGAGGTAAAATAATACGAGATGGTTTAGTATTTGGATACGATAGTGGATATGGTGTTGCTAATAATAGTACACCAACAAAATTTTATAAAGGTGAACCAACAACCAACCTAAAGTCAAGTACTCAAACAAGTGGTGCTGTAAATGGGATGTCAGGTGTTGGGGTCACTTACATTGGGGAAGAGGATGGATGGAAAAAATATTCACTTAGTGGTACTTTTAGTAATGGTACTTACCCTTACTGTATGTACTTAAGTCCACAACAATGTTTGGCAGGAATGAGATATTCCACCCAAGTAATAATTAAAACAAATGTTAGGGATAAGTTTAACTACTTTGGTTCAAATGGGGTGAGTTATGTAAATCAACCAAAGAACCATGAGGGGGTGAATAGTAGTACTCTTTTATCTGACGGTAGTCAACTCTTACAAAGACAAGGATTTGAATATACATCAACTACAACACAAGCGGGTTATTTGTGGACCAATCCAATAAACAATACAACATTTAATCCATCAACTGATTTTGTTTATATTAAAGATTTTCAAATTGAACAAAAAATTCATTGTACACCATTTGTGAGTGATGAACGTGAGGCAACAAAATCACTTATTGATTTAACTAAACCTACGGATGACTATCCTATTTCTTCACTTATATATGTTGGAGACATCTCATTTGATTCTACAGGTCAACCCACCTTCGATGGTACCAATAACGGTATAAATTTAGGAGACCAACCTAATTTTGACTTCACCAATGGTATATGTAGTATTGAAGCAATAGTTAAATTCCCAAGTACTTGGACTGGTGGTAGTCAATACCCTAACTTAATAAGTAAAGGGGCATCTGCTGGTTGGGACACCAATGGGTGGTCTTTATTTGGGTTTAGAGATTGGGGTGGTAAAAAATCATGGGGTTTTGGAATACGTAATGATAGTACAAACAGAATTGTTAGTAGACAAGATGTTGCAGAAGATGTCTTTTGGCATATTGTGGCCACTTTAGATGGGACAACTATGAGATTATACGAAAATGGTGTGGAGGTATCAACAAATACCCAAACCATAAATCCCGCAGAAAACACAACCAATGTATATATTGGAAGAGGACCCAACTCACAGTATTTTCCTGGTGATTTACCAGTGTCGAAAATTTACAGTCGAACATTGTCACCTGAACAGATAGAACAAAACTATAAAGTATATAAAAACAGATTTGATTTATAATGCATACAGGACCAAACATAGAAAGAGATGGATTAGTATTTGGATATGATACTCACGATAATAGTAGATTCTACAAAGGACCATCAACTACGAATCATCTAATTAAGTTAAACACATCATTCTCAAATACAATACGAACCAATGGAAAGGCGGTTGCCGGAGAAGAAGAGGTAAATATACCAACAATAGGGATCCGTAAGGTTAAATATGTTGAGTATTTTAATAACTATAACAACGGTAATGACATGGGGTGTTGTCCAAACTTATTTAATTATCACGGTGGCACTACAGTCCCATTAGTGGGTAACCAATCTTATACCTATTCAATTGTTTACAAACATACTGGTGGTTACACTCACCCCAATTTTATGTACAGGTATAGATACAAGGCTGATAACACGTACATTGGTGAGGGTGGGTTACACAGTACTGCAAGAAGAACTCATTTAGGTGATGGTTGGTATCATGCTTGGGGTTCGTGGACAACAAATTCAGATGCAAACTATGGTAGATTCTATTCTTTTTTGTATAACTACGGAACTACAGTGCAAAGGTTTTATGTAGCGGCAATATCCTTAGTTAAAAATAATAGTGGTAGTGAGCATTTGATAATTCCACCTAACCTACTATTAGAACCAAACACATCTGTTGATCCTACAGATTCCATAACTGACTTAAAAAAAGAACTTGATATTGACGTGTCTAACATGTCATTTGATTCTACGGGTCAACCTACTTTTGATGGTACGGACGATGATATTGATTTAGGTTCTGATATAACCTTTAAAACATCGGGAGGGTGGAGTGTAGTGTCTGTTGCAAAATTTAACTCAGTTGCGGGGTCGTACAATAACGTTACTTCACCTGCAAATTTTATAGGTGCAGACTCTATTAGTTACAATAGTTGGTATTGGTCAGTACTTAGTGGTAAGTTGGCATTATGGAATATTAGTCCAGGTACTTGGAGATACGGATCAACTACATTACAACAAGATACATGGTATCATGTAACGTTAGTATCGTCGGACGATGGTACAAAATATCAGATGTATTTGAATGGTGTTGCTGAAGGTGGTAACCACACAACCTATAGTTGGAATCCGTCACACTCAGGTTTAAAGATAAGATATATTGGAAGAGGAAATAGTGGTAACCGTAGATTAGTAAATGGTAATATACCCATTACTAAAGTTTATGATAGGGCACTTACACCTGAAGAAGTGAAACAAAATTATAACTCACATAAAAATAGATTTGACATCTAAATAAACATAAAAAAATCTATTTATAGAGTATGGGAGTAATACCGTCAACAGGTTCAGAAGTTAGTATGGGGAGAATATCGAGAGCTCTCGGAACTACCAACGCATATCCTCCACCTGCTGGTTCAAATATCAAACTCAACGGTACCTTAGGAATCAATAGAAGTAATGCAATTACAAACATATCGGATATTGTTTCAGGATCTTCAACAGAGGAATCGGGAGACTTTGGAGGATTGGATACACCGAACACTTATTAGACTTGACAAAACTGTTTTTTTTTCATATATTATTTATATAAGTTTTTTTTTCAATTAGACTTGATATTTAAACACATAACACGTATATTATATTAAAATTAAAAACAAAATGGCAGTAACAAATTTAACAATTGACCAAATTCTACAGTTAGACGCTGAGATAAACGGATTTAAAAACCCACAAACTGAAGAAGTTGTCTACGAGGGTTTTAGTAAACAACCCCTTTCCATTCTTTTAAAGTATGAGTTGGCTGAATTCACAGCTAAATTATCTGCAGAGAGAGAAAAGGTTGATGGGTTACGTAATGAATTGATCACAACTTACGGTGAAAAAACCGATGAAGGTGGTGTTCAAATCAGTCCAACAATACAAAAGAAAAAAGGAAAAGGGACTGAAGAGGTTAAGAATCCGAAGTACGTTGAATTTCTTAGTGAATACCAAAAACTTTTAGAGAAGGATATTGAATTAGAACATCCTACAATCTCAAAAGACGATTTAAAAGATGCTGGTAAAACAAAAGATCAATACAACATACTTTTCAAATTAATTTCGAAAGACTAAACTTTCTTTTTAATTTCGATTAACATATTTCCGATTTGATATTCACCTACTTCATAGTGGGGAATTGATAATCGGATTTTGTTTATTGTATAAAGATCTTCATCCGTGAACGGACTTGTTTCTGTTATCATAACATCTACTATGTCAGTGAGTATGAATTTAGATCTAAGATCGTAATTAGTGTTAGGTTGTTCGTTCGATATGTAATCTTCAGGAATTGATCCTAAATCGATTTTATCAAAGTAAGGTTCTATATTATATAGTTTACTATCATTACGTGTCTTTAGACCCATCGAAAATGTCTTGTAGTTGAATATTTCATCTTCCCAATAGTACAACTCATTGAATACGGGTATGGGTATACCCCACTTCCTAATAAAGTTTCTTATATTTCGATGTTCACTAAGTTTACTTTCTGAAGACCGTAACACTCGACTTGTTTTAGAAACAAAATGGTAAGTGACTGCACATTCGGTTGTCCTTAGATTATAACCTTTCAATTTTGCACGTATCAGAAAGTCATCATCTTCACAGAAAAAGGGATCAAATGAGAAACCATCAAAGAATCCCACATCCTCAAACATACTTTTGTAACCTGACATAAAAAAAGATGCTCCATTTACAAGTGTTTTTCTATCCTTAACTCTTTCCACATATTGATTAAATAAATCATATTTAAAGTCATGAAATGAAGAACCTAAATCCAATATAACCTTACCCGCTCTTCTATGTCCTTTGAATATGGGTGGTTCGATTGTTGTGTATGAAAGAAGTGTCTTCTCATCAATTAGTTGTGATAAATTTTCTAAAAAATTCTCACCAATAACCATATCATTATGTATGAGTACTAATTTTTCAGTGTCAACTAATTTTATGGCGGAATTGTAGTTATCGGAGAAACATAATTTTTCATCATCGTGTATGTAAGATAAAAAATCATCATCCAACGATTCTAACCATGACAATGTACCATCTGTTGATCCACCACTACTAATTACCATAGGGGCTTCGGGATATATATCTCTTATCCTTTCATAACAATCTTTCGTGTAATCAAGATTGTTAAACACAGCTAAAACTAAACTAATCTCCATTTATTAAATCATTGTAGAAGTTATTCTGTTCTTCTTGACGTTTTATGTCTTTTGGGTGGGATAAGGAGAACTTCTCTTCATCAGGTAAAGGTGAAAACGTTTTAAAACCATCTAATTTTTCATGTACTTTATTAACCCATTTAATTGATGGTATGTTTTTCCATATTCTCCATTGATAATCGGGCCAATTAACCCAACCCTTTTCAGATACTCTCCAACCCCACTTTTTAATATGTTCTTCTGTTAAACCACTTACGGTATTAACACGAGGTACTAAAAAAACTTCATTCTCAGGATTCATTTCAATTATATTTGGTAATGAATTAATGAGGTTAGTGTTTGGTATCTCATCCGCATCTATCTGAAAAATATAATCACCCGAACAATATTCACTCAGTAGATTTTTCCAATCAGCAAAGTGACCATTAAAATCAAATCCTCTCCATGTTTGTACGTTGGGTAGTTTATTAAACTTTAAAAGATAACTTAACAATTCTGTACTCCCATTCTTTTGATCAAATAGTATAACTATTTCGTCATTATGACGTTTCAATTTAAGTATATGATTAATTAGATTTTGAATTTGAATAAACTCATCTTTTACTGTGATTGCATAACTTATCTTCATAAAGAATCTATATAGGTTTGTAATCTATCTTTAGGTTCCCACTTTAATCGTTCTACAGTATCGTTGTTTTCTCTTAATGTGACTCTGTAATTACCTGGTTGATCGGGTATCGTTATAGATTCAGAACCAAACTTCTCTTTAAACATACTGTACATTTCATTTATTGAATAATTTAAACCAGTACCTAATTCCCATGCGTCTTCGTGTGATTCATCAGTCATTCCAATTTTGTAAAGACCATCCACAATATCAATAACGTGTGTAAAGTCTCTTCGTTGTTCACCATCACCCACTATTGTTATCTTCTCACCATCTCTTACTTGTCGTCTCCATATACCAATTACTGCAGCCCAATCCCCATCAACTATTTCATTTGGTCCATAGACATTATAAAAACGAGCAATTTGACAATTTAAACCGTAGACCTTACTATACATTTTCAGTATCTCCTCACCAAGATGTTTGTAACACGCATATGGTGATTGGTATGGATTGTGCCATCTCGAAGATGACCCAGCGTATATTACTTTAGCACCGATGGATCTTGCGAATTCACAAACCATTTGAGTACCAGTCACGTTAGTATCGTAAGTTAGTAATGGATTTTCAAAAGAGGGTTGTATTCTTGACAGTGCGGCTAAATGATATATAATATCAAAATCTCTTTCCATGACACCAATTATCTGTATATCACCTGTGTAATAGTTACATCCATCAACTTCATTCTCAATTAAACCACTATCGTAGTTATCTATTGAGTGAACATCGTGTCCTTCTTTTAATAATCGTTTTATAAGGTTAGTACCAATAAACCCTGCACCACCTGTCACTAATATCTTCATTCCTTTTCAATTTTTTTTAACTTAGGTATGTTTAATTTTACTTGTTTTGGTTTCGATTTTAACAACGGTTCCATAATTAATCTAAATTCATCTGTTATTGATTCTATTGAAAACTTTTCATTGTTCTCAACTCTCAACGATTCAGATCTTTCGAGAAAAGTTTCATAATCATTGTATACTATTTTTAAAACTTCAACGACTTCTGAGTAATTTGAAGTAAACCACTTAGAGTTCTTTAATATAAAGTCATTAACAGCACTTTCATCCACCTCAACCAATTGACCACCAATCATTATTGCTTTGTCCATTGGTAAAAAATCTTTATGTCCTGACCAATTAGATGCTATAACAGGTTTACCCGTCATGCTATATTCGAGTAGTGGTCTACCATAACCCTCACCCTTTGTTATACTAACCATTGATTTAACTTTAGGGTGATTGTACAACCCATTCATTTCGTTATCAGTAAGTTGACCAAACAACAAATAGATTGATGGTGGGTTACTATAATTTTTAGTGATGTTTGTTATTTTATCACTTAAAAATTCCCTTTGTTTTATAGAGAATGTGGCACTCGATGTTTTCAAAATTAATGCTGGCCTATCCTTAGCATCATTAAACGATTCACAGAAACATTTAATTAACATACCAACATCCTTCCTATCATGACCTATATTTCCTGATAACCAATGACCAACAAATAAATAAGCGAAGTCTTCTTCAATGTCTAATTCAAAGTCATTAGGTATGTTGTTGTATATTGACGTATCAACCCCTTCGTTTAAAACTTCGAGTGGTACCTCAATTCTATGTTGTTTTAATAACTTACCACTTACTTTATCGTTTTCATTATAAACTGTTTGTAATAACACATCACGTGAAAATTTTGATGTAGTTATAATTTTGTCCATTCTATTACAACCATCAATCCAAGATTTTGGTGCAACCGTTGTTTCAATACCAGCTGTGATTCCTATGTTGTATTTACCAACTCGATTAAATTCGTTTGGTACTGTTACTTGAACGTAAATGTCGGGTTGTGATATTGACTGTGAAATTACATTCTCTTCAATCCATAAATGAAAAAGATTGGTTTCAGGTTCCAATGCGGTTAATGGTGTAGAACCCCAACCACAACTATCAATATAAATCTGAAAAAGATCCATATCATATAAAGACTTTAAAAGGTCTCTTGAGTGTGAACCATATCCACTTAAAGTTTTTACTGGTCCTCTAAATAATAGTGTTGGTCTACTCATGTTATTTTATATAATTGATGTTTAGGTTTCTTCTTAAAATTTTTAAACGTACCACTAATACCTTTAATTAAAGAATCACACATTACTTTATTGGAGAATTCTTCTTTCATAAACTTACGACCTTGGAGTCCTCTTCTCTTTCTTTCGGGTCTACCCCATTCATAAACCTCTCTAATTGAATCAACAACATCGTAATGATTAATTCTATCATCAAAAATATATGGTGTCTTAGGTGAACCGTTTAGGGTTGTGGATGATGACCACACTGGTTTAACCCATTCACCCCATGTAAGTCCAATATCATTAGACCATTTTCTTTTATCGTGTAGTGATCCTATTTTTACGTAGTCCTTTTCAGTTAGAAATTTACCTTCAAATTTAAAACCACATTGATCTTGTAGACCACCCGTCACATTTACAATGATTGGTGTACCTGACATCACACTTTCAGCGGTGGTCAGACCAAAACCTTCATTGTTTGCAATGTTAATTGTACAATCAACAACATTGTATATACGATTTAATTTAGATTGGTCGAACTTATCGTTGGTGAACTTCACATCGTAATCAACACATAACTCATTTACTACCGCAACTAAGTCAGTTCCATTTTTATCGACAGATGAGGTATGCATTAACAGTAGACATTTGTCCGATTTTTCTTTAGGTAAGGTATCACAGAATAATTTATATGAATATATAACATCCGAAGGTTGTTTTCTTTTAATGTTTCTATTATTATAGAACAATACAAAATCATATTCTTTATCACCATGTACGAATTTTTTCATTTCGTCATCAGAATCGACAGGTTTATAAGTGTCGTCGTTAATACCGTGTGGGACATACGTTAGTTGCCAATTCTTAAGTGGTTTGTGTGTTGATTTACGAGTTGACTTACCAACACGATCAACAATCCCGTAAGTCTGTTTAGAAATACAACCTAACCAATCACAACTTTCGTAGTAGTCTCTATTATAATATGGGTCAGGTAAGTCATCCCATATATGATAAAACAAAAGAGGTATCTCATTTCTTATCTCTTGTTCATTGTCGTATAACCATTGCCAATAATGTGGGTCAGTGAAATGCAGTATAGCATCAGGACTCTCCAAATCAATTAGTTGTCTTAATCTCGACATGTCACCATAACCATTGTTTGGGTATATTTTAACGTTAGCGTCTTTAACACCTGTTTTACTTCTAACATCATCATTTAAATCAATAATTTTACCGAACTCAGGATGTTTGACCGCAGCACCCAATTGTACCCAATCATATTTATGTACAGTACCTAAAACAAGTTCTTTAGACATTGTAGCAACTCCCGATGTCATTCTCATATCATCGGAGAGTAAAAGTATTTTTTTCTTCTTCATCTATCTTAGAATCTTGATCCACTCACAGCTAAAACTGTGTGGTTATTTATTAGTTCTTTGAACTTTTCATCTGTATTATAAAGATCAAGTGTTCTGTTCACTAATTTTTGAAAATTCACACCGTCAGATTCAATTGTGTTAATTTTAAATTTTTTGTACGTATCTTCAATTACGTTAACTGTTGTTAATTTTGTGTTTGCTTTCATATTAGTATATATTTCTATATATATCGTTAGATTAAAAAAAACCACCAAGTTAGGTTGATGGTTTTCCTTATTTTGTTAGTGTCGTATGTTTTACGACTCTTTAGTTTGTTCAACTTTCTCAACGGCAGGATTCGACTGATTAGATGATTGTGTGTTAGTTGATTCCTGTGTCACTACTGGTTGTTGTTTTTTTTTCTTGCATCCGCACCCCATAATAGATTTTTTTTGTATGTTTTTTATTTATTAAAAGATAACAATATCTTTATATTATTATAAATAATAAATATTATAAAATCAAGTCTATGTCAGGTAAAAAAAAAGATAATTTAAAAAAATATAATAAAAATTTCACCTTCGTTTCACATGGGGGTTTTTTTTACCGTTTATTTTATGTATATTTTAAAAACAAACAATCATAGACATGGGAGAAATGGAAAAAGATTTTCATATGGTTAAAAGTGTGTACACATCAAACCTTGAAACAATAACTAACATAATGCACCTCTACAAGATAGATAAATTCGATCTTGACTGTACGTATTCTAAAGGTAATTTTTGGAAAGGGTTACCAGACCCAACACATAAAACAGATCTTCACCCACACTACGATCATGTAATTAGAGCAAACTCAGAAGACTTACCATTTGAAGATAACTCAATGACTAATGTCATGTACGACCCACCATTTATTATTTCGGGTGGAAAATATAAAGAAAATAAAGTGGGTAGTTCAATAATGGCCAAACGTTTTGAAGGGTACCGAACTTATAATGATTTGAAAAGTAACTATTATAATACTCTAAAGGAATTATACAGAATAACAATTAAAGGTGGTTTTGTGGTAATGAAATGTCAAGACACGGTTTCGGGTGGTAAACAACACTTCACACATGTTATGGTTATGAACATGGCACACTCACTTGGATTCTACCCAAAAGATATGTTCGTACTAACGTCAAACGTTAGGGTTAATTCATTCAATGGTACTAAGTGGACTAAACAACATCATGCAAGAAAATACCATTCGTATTTTTGGGTTTTTCAAAAGGTCAGACCTAAAGTACCGTATTCATTTATCCAAGAGGATTCTCATAAAACCCCTGATAAAGATTAACTCGGTCACCAACCTTAAAACTTTCAAATTTACACGTCCCTGATGGGAATTCAACTACGTGATCACCAATACCTGAATACCTTTCAGGACAATCAACGTCACAGGGTTGACAATCATGGTGTATACTTGTAATCCTATTGTTATTAACGAATACAATGTCTAATGGTATTAAACATCTTCTCATCCAAAAACGATGGTGACCCTTTCCCATTTTAAAAACCATACAACCGTCGAGACTTTTTCGTCCCATCATACCCTGACTAATTTCCTCGGGTTTAGTCATGTACTCGGCTTTGAAAAACATTTCATTAATTCTTACTCCCATACATATAATTATTTGACTTTAACAAAAATATTGTTTATATTTTGAATATGAAGTTAAATGATCTCTTTATTGGTGTTGTATTATTTTTTATTGCACATTTACTTACTTTTTATCAATTAAACGGACAGTTTATAAATAAATGGTTTCGTAATAACGAATATCTGGTTATGGGGTTTGGTGCGTTTCTATCCATATTTTACATATATGGTACAAAGTACACGGTATCAGGTACTAACGGATTACTTTGGCCGGCAAGGTTCATTGGTTTTGGAATAGGGATGGTTATTTATGCGGTTATGGTAAGTCATCATTTTGATGAAGGTATAACAAATAAGACCATAGTAAGTCTAATATTGTGTGTGGGTTTAATTTGTATACAAGTTTTGTGGAAATAATAAATTTAAATAAAAAAATAAATAAAATGGGACAGTCAGTAGAAAAACAAGTTGAAGAATATGTACGAACCAACTATAAAAACATGTACGGTAAATCAGAACAAATATTTGTAGAGGAGACTGATACAGTTTTTAGAATTACAAATCACAAAGATGGTTCACCATTAATCTTAAGTAAAGGAATTTTAAATAAATAAAGACATGGCAAAATTAAGAAGAAAAGTAATTATCACGACAGTACGTTGGGAAGATACAGAAGAGTTAACAGAGGACCAAGTTAAAAGATGGAAGAGTGGAGATGATGAACTCCAAGATGAAGTTCATGATGAAGTGGTGGATGATTTTGATTTGGTAAATGATAAAGTATTAGAGGACACAGAGTGGCCTGAATTAATAGAAGAATAAAGACATGGCAAATAATTTAAAAAGTTTCGTTGAAGTAAAAGGTAACGAAGAAGTGGTAAAATTAATCGATTCGTTGATTGACAAAGTAAACAATAATGATAGTGACTCTGACGTTACCTCATTTGCAACGGCATTTTATGATGACGTAGATTTGACTGAAGAACGTGGAGTTTTAAACACATGGTCATATGATAAATTAGGTTCTAAATGGACAATTCTATATGATGTAATTGGTGATGGTGCTTTCTCAATCGAATCGGCGTGGTATCCACCAAAACAATTCTTTATTCATTTATATAATCTGTGTTTTCCTTTGGATAACGAAGTGGTTATTGAGGTGAAGTATGAAGATGAAACTTTCAACCCCGTAGGTGCATTGGTGGTAAAAACAACAACCTATGAGGGTGAAGAGGGTGAAGAAGTTAAGGAAGGTAACATTTGGTTTGAACAAACAGAAATGGAAGACCCATCAGTTGATATGGATTGGGAGGATGAGAATTATGATGCAGTTCAAATGGATTTTATGGAAAGTGTTGCGGAAACACAAGATGTTTTATTGTCACAGTGTTTAGAGTTAGTTGAAACAGATGGGTTGTCATTTGACGATTTAGACGAATAAAAAAATAAAGATGAATAAATTAGATAGTAGTTACCAAACACTTCTGCGGGATGTGTTAGATACTGGTATACTTAAGAGTGATCGAACAGGAACGGGAACATCTTCTATTTTTGGTAGACAAATAAGACATGATATGTCAGATGGTTTTCCTTTACTAACCACAAAAAAGATGGCAGTCAAGACGATGATGACTGAATTGAAGTGGTTTCTAAGAGGAGATACTAACATCAAATATCTTTTGGAAAACAATTGTCATATTTGGACAGGTGATGCTATAAAAAATTATGAAAAACATAATGGAGAAATAGATGGAGGTCCTTATATCACAAAACAAGAATACTTTGAAGATTTAATATTGAATGATGATAAGTTTGCTAAGAAGTGGGGTGATTTAGGACCTATATATGGTAATCAATGGAGAGAGTGGGGTTCTAAGTATGAAACAAATCACATATTAGGTACACATGAAAGAGTTAAACCCGGTATTGATCAGATTGCAAACCTCATCGAGGAACTAAAAACAAATCCTGATTCTCGTAGACTTATGGTTAGTGCTTGGAATGTTGAAGAGTTAGATCAAACAGTGTTACCACCATGTCATTATGGGTTTCAGGTGTATACGAGGGAATTGGGGTTGGATGAAAGGATAGATTATATGAATGGGGGTAGAATATCCAAGTCCTCAGATTACTATCACGTACATTTAGATTCAATGGGGATACCTAAACGTTCACTCTCACTTATGTGGAATCAGAGAAGTGTGGATACATTTTTAGGTCTACCATTCAATATTGCATCTTACGGTATGTTATTGTCATTGTTATCAAAAGAAGTTGGTATGATACCTGGTGAGTTAATTGGGAATTTAGGTGATGTACATTTATATGCGAACCACATCGATCCAGCAAAAGAACAACTCAGTAGAGAACCCAAACCACACCTACCTAAATTATTTATAAGGTCTTCGGATATTTTAAATGGTGAATTTGAATATGATATTTTACACTACCATTCTTATCCCGCGATTAAAGCACCACTATCAAATTAAAATGGATCCCAACGAAGAAGATAGTGATTTAGATAACACGGATTATGATGGGTGGACAGTACCTGAAGATACGGAATACAACGACGATGAATATGATTATTGAAAATATGGAATTAATATCCACTCACCCTGTTAAGAAATCCGATTTAGGTTTTCATGGTAATTTGTTTGGTGGTAAATTACTTGCTTGGGTTGATGCTGCAGGTGCGGCGTACGCAACACAGGTCTGTGACACACCAAGAATGGTTACCGTATTAATAGAGGAGTGTCTATTTAAAAAACCAGCAAGAGAAGGTCACCTATTAAAAATATATGGTTGTGTTAATACAATCGGAATAACATCAGTTACGTTACAATTAGAGGCGAGAGCACATAATGTTTATTCAGGACAACAGTCGGTTATTTTATCGACAAAGATTAAGTTTGTAAGAATTGATGAAAACAACGATCCAATTCCAATTACAGAAAGAGTTAAAAACAAATATAAAATAGATTAATATGATTAGAACCGCAGAATGTGTATCCCCAATGCACCCAGACAAAATGTGTGATAGAATTTCAGACACATTGTTAGACTTACACTTAGAACAAGACCCCAATTCACGTTGTGCCATTGAAACTTGTGGTGGAATGGGTGAAGTATACATCACAGGAGAAGTTACATCAAACGCTGTCGTAACAAGAGAAAATATTGTAAAGGTAGTTCACGATATAACTACTGATGACACAATTAACGTTATCATTAATATTAACTCACAATCACCAGAAATATCTCAAGGTGTGGATGGTGGCGGTGCGGGTGATCAAGGGATTATGATTGGATATGCATGTAATGACAACGAACAAAAATTACCACAAGAATATTTTTTAGCACGTGAACTGAATAAACTCGTATACCAATTTTTTCCATATGATGGTAAAACTCAAGTTACAATAGACGGACTCAAGGTACGAGTAGTATGTTCATTTCAAAATGCACCTAAAAATAAATTAGAGGAATTGGTTGTTTTATTCTTTGAAGAAAGGTACCCCGAATATACCATACAATCATTACATTGTAATCCTGCGGGGGATTGGAATATTGGTGGTTTCACTGCTGATGCAGGATTAACGGGTAGAAAACTCGCGGTAGACAACTACGGACCACGTGTACCTATTGGTGGTGGTGCTTTTAGTGGTAAGGATGCGACTAAGGTTGACAGATCAGCAGCATATATGGCAAGAAGAATTGCTGTAGACTATCTAAAGTTATATGGTGGTGATGAGTGTATTGTAACCTTGGCGTACGCTATAGGATACGACCAACCACTACAAGCGACGGCAGACTGTAATGGACATATCGTACCTATCGAAGGTTATGATTTAACCCCTCAAGGGATTATAGATTTCTTAGAATTAAAGAAACCAATCTTTAAAGAAACTTCATTGTTTGGTCATATGGGGTGTGGATTTAATTGGAAATAATAATGGGATATCAGGAAGAACTTAATGAATTAAGAAAGGTAATTGACATAACAGATGATGTTATACTTAACTCAATTATAATGAGAATTGATTTATCAATTGAACTCGGAGTTTTAAAAAAAGAATACGGGATTAGTGAAATGTGTCAAGATAGACGAAAAGAAATCCTTGATCGGGTTACTTATAAATCTTTAGAAAGGGGTACCCCAACATACATTACCAAAAAGATATTTGAATCGTTAATTGATAACTCTGTCGACCTACAACAGATGATTCTGAGTGGTAAGAAAGGGTAAACTTTAACATATTAAAGACTTCACAATTTCGTTTTTTTCATCTACTTTATATAGATGGAGAGAATCTTTAATCACACACAATTAAGGAAAACTGAAAAAGGTAAATGTTACGAGAAATGTGACATTGCAATATACCACGCGGGTGAAACTCTCTTAATTGAAAGTGAATATACTTTTACTTATAGAAGACCAAACGACAATGGTGCTGAAGAGTTTACACTGAGTCGTGAAGTTGAAACAGTACGAAGGTTCAGGTTAGATTTAAAAACTTCTAACTTCACCGTATACAACCACACACACACTAAAGGGTTCTTTGGTGATTTAAAATCGGCAAAACCAAAAACAAACAAGAATAGGTTTGATCTATTAGCAGAAATGACCTCGTTCGGATTCTATAAAGGTGGAAAAGAAAAGGGTTGGGGTGTTAGATTTAATAGAAAAATAGAAGAGGCTTGGTTGGTGATGAGTAAAATTATACAACCAAGAATTAAGAATGAGTATCTAAGGAGTAAGGGTTACAATAAAGTTGAAGTTGACCCAATGTTCGACATGATAGTTGATTTTCATTTAGATCGTAAAAAAATAAAAGGTCATGATTTAGTATATCTCGACATACAAAATGACTATCCCAAACTAAAATTTTTAAAAGTAAACGATAGGAAGTTCATACCTTCTGTATTGGATGGGTATGGTATAAAAACAAAACAATATGTTAGTACTCTCACAAATAATGACGAGGGTATGCCGATCATTATAAAAACACTTAACTATTTCAGTAAATTATTTGGTGAAAACTATATTGATTATATGAACAAAGTTGATTGGCACCTTCATTGTTACAGAGTACCACCCACAAACAAAACTCACCAATTAAAAAACGAAAGAGAGAAAAAGAACATGTTAAAAACCATGATTAATTGGGAGAAAGATGGTTTAAATATGGAAGCACTAATTCACTCTGTTTATGAGTTATTATCATTAAGACAAAAGTTAGAAAAAACAGGAATTGAATTAAAATATACCGCAACAAATGATGAAGAGTTTAGAAGGTTAGTTGAAAATTGGAAAGGGTTAAAGAAGTATTTCTCAAGAGGTTACAAAATACGTTATACCTTTCCTCAAGAATTTTTAGAATATGTGGAGAAAGACATTCTGATTGGTGACGTTAAGTACACACCAAAGGTATTAAGTAGTGAAGAGGATTTTAAAGTTGAGGGTCATATAATGAAAAATTGTATGGGTGGTCAATTTAATCATGGTTCTATATTTATCTTTATATCACTAAGAAAAGGTAAAAAGTGGGTAGATGTTAGATACAATAAGGGAGAACAAACCATGGTCTATGGTAAAGCAAACTCTCCAATACCCGAGGATTTCAAAATAGTGGTCGACGCATTATCAAAAAGAGTTAAAAAATTTGGTAAAGTTTCGTGGATAAAAGAGAAGTACGATATTATAAAATAAATTATGGTAACAATTAGTAAAACTGCGGTTGAGAAACTAAACGAAGTTATGAAGGAAGAAGGTATATCATCGGACACCCACAACTTACGTGTTGGTGTATTAGGTGGAGGGTGTAGTGGTCTATCATATAAAATGGACTTTGATGAAAATGTAGAAGAGTCGGACACTCTTGTTGAGTTGGAGACATTTAAGGTTGTTATTAATAAACAATCATTACTTTATTTAGCGGGTACAGAACTTAACTACCAAGGTGGTTTGAATGGAAAAGGATTTGAATGGATTAACCCAAATGCGTCACGTACATGTGGGTGTGGTGAAAGTTTTAGTTTATGACAAAGAAGAATATATGTAATAGGTGTGGTGATTTAATACCACCACTATCAATGACTACGGTTATTTGTACAAAATGTTTATGTAAACCAGTGAATATAGGAACTAAACTATCTTAGATGATATTTATTTAGTGGTGACAGTTAGTACAATTTTATTGACAATTAACATAAATAAAGTATTTATATATAAAACTTAAATGGAAGAGTTAACAAAAAAAGATATTCTCGTAATTTTAGGAGAGAATTTAACAGACATAAGACACTCAGGTTATAAGACCGAATATTCAGAAGAAGAGGATATTGATGAGATGGCAATTGAAAAATATAAGATAGATAAGAAAACAGGTGAGAGAGTTTTAAACCGTAAATGGCCATCTGGTAAGAAAGGAATACCAAACGAAAAACCAGAAAGAAAAAGAAGGGCTGGTGCTAAATATGCTTCATTTAGACCGATGTTTAATCCACCATATACACCTGAAGGTGAAGATACGAAAGAGGTTGAAGAACACGTTGGTTGGTATTATACACCACAAGGTGAGGATGGTGAGGGTGATTTTGATAAAACAACACCTATCATTTTCACATGTGATTGGGAACAGTTAATTGAAAGAGCACCTGAACTTGTTTCAGCGTTAAAAGACAGATATGGTAAAGTTAAGTTTGTTAATGATGAATGTGCAGATGATCCACCTCGATCGAGAGGTGGTGGAACCATAGTAGCACAACCAATACCGGGAGATGAGGGTGAACCAGAAGAATTTGAAAAAGACTCAAATAGATCATTCACAGGAGAGAGCAAACCAAAAGAAACACGTCAGTTTATAAGGGCATCATTTAATAAAATATTAAAAGATAAACTATTTCAAGATCAAGAACTTAGAGATCGAATGAAGAAACTAACTTTACCACCACTTTATATTAATAACTCAGATAATGTATATGGTGAAGACGATAAACAACTTCAACCTCACATCGATAGATTTTCAACACAAAATAATGAACTTATTGAATTTGCAACACATTCAGTTCAGTTATAT